>SAMEA3663026__coassemble_321_pt1 | contig 37514 bp, 32 predicted proteins | sample SAMEA3663026__metabat2_high_PE_017 | metagenome-assembled genome bin SAMEA3663026 (sample SAMEA3663026) | pig gut metagenome | biome: pig gut; feature: pig-associated habitat; material: faeces | place: France | collected 2012
CTCTTTTTCTATCTTAGGCTATTTTAGCCAATCCACAACTTTTGATTATAACTCTAATTTCTCCACTTGCAGCGATAAATCCATATATTTTTTTTACATTTTATGATAAAATCGTTTGGAAATAAAATAATCAGGAATTTTTTATGAATCATAAATCTTTTGTCTTTTTTGACTGTGAATGTGCAAACACTTTTGACGGAATTGGAAAAATCTGTTCTATCGGTTACGTCATTTGCGATGATGATTTGAACGTAATAGAAAGCGAAGACGTTGTAATCAATCCGGAATGTGAATTCGACTGGTATATTTTAAGTGGCAAAGGAGAATGTAAACTTGCCTATTCCAAAGATTTTTTCCGCACCAAACCGAATTTTGAAAGTTATTATAAAAGCATTAAAAAACTTTTCACAACCGGAAATAGATATATCGGTGGTTTTGCAGTTTCAAATGACATAGGATTTGTGAACAGTGCATGTGAACGTTATAATTCCGATTACATTAATTTCAGGGCTTTTGATGCAGAAAGATATTTTGAAAATAAATATGAAAAAAAACAAAAATTGTCACAATGGGCTTTGGAATTTGGAGTAAACGTTTCCAAATTTCAGTCACACAAATCTGTTGACGATGCTATGATGACAATGTTGTGCTTAAAAGCAGAATGTGCAAAAACTGGTAAATCTATCGAACAGATTTTCACAGAAAACAAGGGATTTTTTGTTTCCAGCGAACAGATGCTCATTCAAGCGCAGGAACGTGCTTACCGTAGAGAAATGACAGAAAAAATAAAACGTCTTTTTGGAAAAGTTTCGCCAAAACCTAAGTTCAAAAAACTAATCGGTCAGAAATTCGAAATTGACGGCAAACTTTTAAAAGATGTTGATACAACATTTGAACTTGTAAAAAAAATCTATGAATATGGTGGCAGCGTTTACGAACACTTAACATCAGACGGCACAGTCATCTTCCAGGATGAAATTCCAGCCCAACTAAAAGCAAAAATTACAAAGCGCGGATTAAAATGCATTAGAATAGAAGATTTTTATGAAAATCTGACATCTTCAACGACATTAAACTCAAAAAAATCATAATACAATCAGAAATATTTTCTGAAAAACAGTTTCCCTAGTTTTTTTTTTGAAAATCTGCTATATTTTTAATATGAATTTTGCAATTTTTAAAAATTTTTTTCAAAAAGTTTCAGCTTATTTTCATAAATTAACAGACTTTCAAAAAAAAACAATAATTCTTTGTTCAAGTCTGCTTGCTGTTATTCTTATCATTCTCATTTTTTTTGCAGTAAACAGACACAAATCAGCTGTTCATCTAGAATGCATTGAAACGCAAGGTTCTTCATCATTAATTGCAATCAATAAATATGCACAAAAAGGCATCATCAAAGACGGTCAGACAGCTTTTTTTAAATTTTCACCGCATCAATTGCAGCTTCTTTCATCAGTTTATGAAAAATATTCCACAGTTTCCATTACAATCCGCATTAATCTTATTCCCAAAAAAAATAAAGAATATCTAAACAGTTACTTGAAATTCGGTTTTCTTACAGAAAAAGATTTTTCAAATTCTTCAAAAAAAGAATTCCAAAACATTTCCGATACCTCACATCCTCTGATTCAGGCAAATCTTTCTTCTGCACCTCAAGTTTTTGACATTTCTCTTGCTGCTCAAAAACCAAAAGATTCCAAAAATTTCCATAATAATCTTCCTAGAGGATTTTTTGTTTCCAGCGATTACGATTGCAAAATTGTTGCTGCATGTGCAGTTCCTTCTGAAATTGGTTTTGATATTGATTATGAAGTTCCATTTTACGGATTTGCAGGAAACGGAGGCTATCTTGATTTTTCACAGAATATAATAGATTTTTCAGGTGCATCCCTTGTTTTCCCAGTTGAAAACACTTCTATAAGTTCCATGCCTGAGTTTGCCATCACTTTAAGTAAAAATAACGAAAACAAGTCAACACTCGATAACAAAGTTTTTATAAATTTCACTTTAGGCGGAGAAAAATTTTCTCTGAACAACGTTCAAACTGACTCTCAAATTATCATTCCTTCATCTGCATTAAAATCACCTTTTTCCAGAGCTGAAATTACACAAAATTCACAGCAGATAACATCATTCATTCTAAGGGCAACATACAATCAACCAGACTCTGAGGGTCAGGTTCTCATACCTGTAAAAACAGACCCCGGCCTCATTTTAAACTATAACAAAACTGCGTGGCGCACTTTAGATTACGAAGTTTTTGAATGGGATAGATTTGATCGCATTTTATTTTTTGATACACGAAATTACGATGTACAAGATAATTTTTTCAGGCGCATGGCATATTTTGTAGAAAAAGAAGGTTACAAAGGAACACTTCTGACTAACGAACAACTACAAGGAAAACACGGTTACAATGCTCATGATTACAGTGCAGTTTCAATGGCAAGTTTTTTCAATAAAGCTTTGCAGGAAAATTTTCCATTGAATAAAGAAGAAGAACTTCTCAAAAAAATTCTTATTGAAAATGATCTTATGGAATTTGACGGTAATGCTTTTATTCCTCACGAAGGTGGAATTGTTTCCATTTCACAAGAATCAGCTCCTTATCTTCGCGCAACACTTTTAGCTCACGAAGGATGGCATACATTATTTTTTAAAGATGAAGAATTCAGAAATTTTACTAGTGCTGTTTATTACACTATGGATCAAACTTCAGTTCAGTTTTTAAAAGATTATTTTAAAAGTCAGCCAGGTCTTGGTTATGACCAGAATGATGATTATCTCATGCACAATGAATTTATGGCATATTTAATGCAGCAAAGAATATCAGAAGTAGCAAAATATTTTGTTCATCTTGCAAACCGCGGTTCTGTTATTAAATATACGCCAGAACTTGCAGCTTATGTCCGCAAAACAGAAGGAAAAACTTTCGAAGACGCAGCTCTGGCATTAAATGATTTTGTTTTTGATAAATATCAGATTGTTGGCGGCAATATTGCTTTGATTTCAAAAAATTAATTTATTTTACTTTTATCAATTGTTACAGCACCCAAATACAAAATATTACTGTAAACTGGTGTATAAGTTGTATCTCTTCCAACGGCAATCGCAAACATGGCTACATACCAAACATCATTTGTTTGTGAAGAAGAAGAAAATTTTGTATCCGCATCATCAGAAACTGGAATGTTATTATATTCTGAAGTTCCCGAAAAATTAAAAGAAGATTTTGTAGAAATATCACGTAAAGGAACTGTTTTTTCACCACTTAAAGGCTTGTCATCAACTTTTATTTGGGCAGAATAAGCCTCCATACCCAAATAATCACTTAACCTAACATAAACTTTTCTGTTAGTTCCTGTATATGGAATTAACGTTGCATCATTTAATCCGTCTGCTTTTAATTGTTTATAATTATATTTATCTTCATCAATAAGTTTATATGGTGCATTATAGTTATTTTCAGTATCATTTGCAATCGATGTTAATGAAGACACTTCAGAGGAGAGCGTAGAAGAACTATTATAAATTTTATAATAGATGGAAGTTCCTACAAATGAGGTATAACCTGTTTCATTTGTATAGAATTCAAAATAATCATTTTGATATTCTGTATTTCCAACAGAAGGCTGATTTGAAATATTTGTTGGTGAATCTAACATTATAAAAACATCAAGGCCACACCCCATGTTAAATAAAAAAAGACACTCCACAAAAATGAAAAATATTATTTTTTTTCTGAGGAATGTCTTTTTCAAAATTTCACCTTTATTTTGATGCTTTCAGTGTAATAAGTCTAGACTTTGCAAGTTTTGCCCAATCATCAGAAGGATTACTATCGTTTAATTCTGTATAAACAGCAATTGCTTCTTCAGTCTTACCCAAAGATTCCAAAACACGACCATAACTGAATTTTGCATGACATGCCAAAGCAAAATCTTTTGAATCAGCAGCAAGTTTGTAATTTACAGCAGCTTGTTCTGCATTTCCCAACTGTTCATAACAAACTGCAATCTGATAATAAGCAATTGGTTCAATATAAGTCTTTTTTGACTTAGCTGCCGCTGCTTTCCAATAATTCAGTGCATCTTCATATTTTTTCATTTGATAAGAAATTTCAGCACTTAAAAGATTTGCACGGGCTCCAACAATTCCACCTTTATTCACAAGTTCCTGCAATTTATCAAGAGCATCTGTTTTTCGTGCAATCAACTCCCCTTCTTCCAATGATTGAGAAGCATCTGTCATAGTAAATGAAATTTCATCAATTCTAGAAAGATTTTTTTCTTTTTGATTTGCTGATACAGAAACAGCAACAATAAATCCAATCAAACAAACAACTATTGCAATTAACACAACAATCAAAAGTTTTCTGTTTTTTTCCAGAAAACCATTCAATCGTTTGCTTGATGTTTGTTTTTCTTCTTTCTCTGCCATTATTAATTCTCCCATAAAAACTTCGCGTTAGCGATTACGCAGGAGGCGCAAAATCCAAGTTTATGAAGTGCTACGCACGCATTAAACTTAAGTTATAAAAATTACACAGATTTAATTTTTATAACACCTCCCAAAATAATTCTGCCATAAAGCTTAAACTTTTTTATTTCTTTTGAATTTTAAGTTCATTTATCAATTTTATCACATAAGTACGTTGTATTCCAAGTACTTTAGCAGTTTTTGTTTGATTCCAGCCGTTTTCTTCAAGAATTTTTGTCACATATTCTTTTTTGAAAATTTCTAATGCATTTTTTAATGTTTTGCTTTCACCGCTATTTTGATTATCATCATCAAAAAAATTCCACGAACTAAAAATTCCAAGATCAGAACTGTTTATCACAGGAGGATTTCCTACAATAAAAGCTCTTTGCACAGCATTTATCAATTCATCGGCATTCCCAGTCCAAATGCAATTTTCCATCGCAGTTTTTGCTTCTTCAGAAAAATCTGAAAAATTATATCCTGATTTTTTGCTAAAACTTTTCAGATAAGTTTTAGCAATTGGAATTATATCTTCCTTTCTCTGCCGTAATGGTAATACATTCAGCACTACAGAATTAAGTCTGTAATATAAATCAGGAAGAAAATAACCTCTGGAAACTTTTTCTTCCAACGAATTTTCAACAGAACAAATAATTTTTATATTTAAACTTTTTTTAGCTGTTTTCTGCAAAAAAGTTTTAAAAACCATCTGCATTTCGTTAGACAATTCATCAGCAAAACTAACAAATATTGTTATTTTTTGGTTTAACGCAATAAGATTTTCCACAGTAGAAAATGCTTCTATAATCTGTTGTTTCTCAAAAGACTTACAGTTAATCTCAAAAAAATATCCAAAATTTCCCGTTGCTTTATAATGAATGTGCTGAGAAATCAGACGTTTTCCAGTTCCCCTTTCACCAATAAGTAAAACAGAAGCATTATCTTTTGAAAGATTTTCAATTAAATCTCTCATTTGATTTGCAAAATCACTTAATCCGGCAAAAGGCACTAAATTTTTACTCATTCTGCTATTATAAAAAATAAACTGTCTGACAATTCACAAAAAATCATCAGACAGTTTTCTAGTTTATAAATATCGGAAATTTCTTCAATATAAACTAGTCATTTTTCTGTGATTTCAACATTTCGCCCAAAGTATATGCTCCTTCATCATCACCATTTGCAGTAGACATATACTGAGAAATTTCATCACGCTGCTGTTTGCGTTTATATTCACGAACAGAGAATGCAACCTGTTCTTTTTCAACTTTTACGTCAACAACATAAACATTGATTTTGTCACCAACTTTATACTTTGTTACAGCTTCTTCGAAAGGAACATCTTTGTCATCACTCAAGTTTGCTTTGTTTACAAGACCTTCGATTCCGTTTGGAGCTTTTACAAATACACCAAAATCAGTGATTGAAGTAATTTCACCTTCCAATGTTGAACCAGCTTTATACTGTTCAGCAAATTCTTTCCAAGGATTATCAGTAAGCTGTTTAATTCCAACTCTAATTCGGTGTGATTCAGAATCACATTCCAAAACTACAGCATCAACTTCCTGATTTACAGTCAATTCGCTTCCCGGATGTTTAACTTTCTTTGTCCAAGAAATATCATCAGCATGAAGGAATCCGTCAATTCCATCTTCCAAAGAAATGAAAGCACCTGCATTTGTAATTTTTACAACATTTCCGTGAACTTTTGTTCCAGGAGCATATCTTTCATTGATTGTATCCCAAGGATTTGGAGTTGCCTGTTTAAATCCAAGAGAAACACGTCCTGCCTGAATATCATATCCAAGAATAACAGCTTCAACTTCCTGACCGAGAGAAACCATATCACCAGGTTTATTAATCTTCTTTGTCCAAGAGAATTCACTGATATGAACAAGTCCTTCAATTCCTTCTTCCAATTCAACAAAAGCACCAAATTCTGTAAGCTTTGTTACTTTTCCTTTAACAACATCATTTACATGATATTTTTCTTCAAAATGAATCCAAGGATCTTCTGTAAAGTGTTTCAAAGAAAGATTAATTCTCTTTTCAGCTGGATCAAGACGAATTACTTTTAATTCGATTTCCTGACCTTTCTTTACAAAATCTTTAGGGCGAGCAACATGACCCCAACTCATATCATTTATGTGGAGAAGACCGTCAAATCCACCTAAATCAATGAAAGCACCAAAACTTGTGAAACTTTTTACAGTTCCTTTTACTGTATCACCAATCTGAACAGAGTTAAAGAATGCTTCACGTTTTGAATCAACTTCTTCTTCCAAATATTTACGTCTATTAACTACAGGATTGAGTTTGTTATCAGAATAAAGACGTTCAATATAGAATTTCGACTTTACACCAAGCAGAGATTCAGGTTTTTCAATTTTATCTGAATCAGCCTGACTAATCGGCAAGAAAGCAGCTCTATCGATTCCAAGATTTACTTCATATCCGCTTTTTACAACTTTTGAAATAATTCCTTCAACTGGAGTTTTTTCTTTCCAAGCTGTCTGAATTTCTTTCAAAAAGCGTTTTGAATCAGCTTTCTTTTTTGACAAAACAGGACCATTTGCATTATGTCCTGACAACAATGCCTGTACCTTATCCCCTTCTTTCGGCAGACCTTCTGCGAACTCCTCAACAGGGATTAATCCCTCTGATTTGTCTCCAATGTCAACATAAACATAATCGTTTGTGATTTGAACAACTGTTCCTTCTACCAACTGACCTGCTTGAGGTGCATTGAATTCTTTCAGAGATGCCTCTAATTGTGCCTGAAAGTCTCCCTTGGAGTTCTGGGCAACTTCCTTTTCCACTTCCATTCCTTCCATTGTAAAACCTTTAAATTATGAAATTTGTTTATATATTATCGCACAAACATCATCAATCGTCAAGTTAGAAGTGTCAATATATATTGCATCTTTTGCAATCTTTAACGCTCCTTCCTTTTTATTTTTATCGATGTTGTCACGCTCAATAATTGACTGTTTAATCTGTTCCAAGGTCATATCGCTTACGCCCTGGTCAAATCTTCTTTTTGCACGAACTTCAGCACTCGCATCAAGATAAATTTTATACTCTGCGTCAGGAAAAACTACCGTAGTCATATCGCGACCTTCACATACAATACTCAACGATTTTGTAATCTCCCTCATCATATCATTTACCAGATGTCTGATTGGAACTATTGCACTTACTTGAGCAACATTTTTTGCCACTCTATCATCATGAAGATGAGATGTAACATCATTTCCATTCAAAATAAAATGACTTTCTGCAGTATATTCTATTTTTTGTTTTTTGCAGAATTCAAGAGTTTTTTCCTCATCATTATAATCAATGCCTGCATCCAATATTGCAATTGTCAAAGTTCTGTAAAATCCACCGCTATTTAAGAAAGTAATATTAAGTTTTTTTGCAATCATCGAAGCGATTGTACTTTTTCCAGTTCCTGCAGGACCATCAATTGCTATAATCATTTTATTATCCTTATTTTTATTAATAAAAACTTATCTTTAATATACTATAATTTTTTGTTTTCGCATAGAGAAATTAACCTTTGAATTTCAAATTTTGTTAAATCTCTAAATTCTCCAGGTTTTAAGTCATCGAGCTTGACATTGCCAATGCGTACTCTGACTAATGATTTTGTACCAATGTTTTGTGAATCCAAAACATTTCGAATTTCACGGTTTTTTCCTTCTATTAATACGATTTTAATCTTCCTTGGTTTTAAAATCTCACAATGAAGGCATTTATAAAACTTTCCGTCTACACGAATTCCTTTTTCAAACTTTTGTGGAAAATCCAGTGGAATATCCTGACTTGTTTCTACTATATATTCTTTTTCGATTTGACTTGAAGGATGTGATAATTTTGCAGCAAATTCACCATCATTTGTAAAGATTATCATTCCTTTGCTGTACATATCCAGTCGACCAACATTGTACAATCTTTCTGAATATTTTTCTTTAAGCAAATCCCATGCACATGCACGACCTTTCTCATCAGAAGAAGAACAGACAAATCCTGCTGGCTTATTTAAAAGGACGTAACGTTTGTTTTCTTCTAGTTTGATTTTTTTTCCATCAACAAGAACTTCATCATTATCACAGACTTTTGTTCCAAGCTCTCTGATAACGCTGCCATTTACAGTAACTCTTCCATCCAAAATGATTTTTTCTGCAGCACGTCTGCTTGCAATGCCACAATGTGAAAGATAAACTTGAAGTCTTAGCAGTTTTTCTTCATTTTCTGAATTTTGCGAAATCTGTAAATTCTGTGAATTGTATGACTTTGGTGACAAAACTGGAGAATTTGTATTTTTATCTTTTAAATTATCTTGCAAGTTCAAACCTCTCTTGTTCATCTTCATCAAGTTTTGGCAATTCAGAAATGGAATTAAGTCTGAATAATTTCAAGAACTCTTTTGTCGTACCAAAAAGAACTGGTCTTCCAGGAGCTTCTTTTTTCCCCACTTCTTTTATCAGATTTCTTTCAATCAAAAGTCTGATCATATTATCAACACCCACACCTCTTATCTGTTCAATTTCAGCACGAGTTATTGGTTGTGAATAAGCTATGATTGCAAGCGTTTCCATTGCTGATTTTGACAGTTTTCCTTCACGTTTTGAACCATAAACTTCTTTTAATACATCCCAATATTCTTTTTTAGGAGCAAGTGTCCATCCGCCAGTTATCATTGTAAGTTCAATTCCAGAATCATTTGCTTTATATTTTTCTTTTAACTTCTCAATACATTTTTCAACAACTTCTTCTGACAACTGTGCTTTATTTGAAAGCATTTTTACAGATAATGGTTCACTTTCCAAAAATAAAACTGTTTCACACAATGCTGTTTCTTTCTCAAAATCCATTTTTTTATCCTAATTAGTTGTAAGTTCTTCTTCGGAAGGAATATACCCTTCATCTTTTGGACGTGCACAAATTTTTATATCACCAAAAAGTTTATTCTGCATGATACGAATCATATTGAATTTTACAGCTTCTAAAATAGCCATAAATGCACAGATTACATCCATTTCATTTCCAGGTCTTGTTAATAAATCTGTAAAAAGACATTCATTGTGATTTTCTAACAATTCATTCAGCAAAGTGATTTTCTCGTTCACAGAAATTTCTTCATACATATTCAAAATTTTTTCGTTTGAATATTGATTCATAATTGACTTGAAAATACTTTGCATCTGCTGAAGCAATTCCCATGTATCCACTTCTTCCCACATTGATTCATTTTCATCAAATGGCAAAACTCTCTGAATTTTTTTCCGTTCAAAATTCCATTCAGAATCATCTTCCTGCTCTTCCATTAATGATGAAAGTTTTTTAAACTTTTGATACTCAATTAATTTTTCTACAAGTTCCTGACGCGGATCTTCTTCATCTTCATCATCGTAAGCAACTTCCACAGGAAGGAGCATACGACTTTTTATATAGATAAGTTTTGCCGCCCAACTATAAAATTCGGATAAATCTCCTAAATCAGTTTGAACCGCATAATCCAAATATTCAAGATACTGTTCTGTAATTTGAGCAATTGGAATATCGTAAATATTTACTTTGCTTTCACGAATTAATGTCCACAATAAATCTAAAGGTCCTTCAAATTCTCCTGCTTTATAAGCATGTTTAACCACAGTTTGAGTTTCTGCAACACTGTTCTTCTGTTCCATAAGCATCTGCCTTTGTAAAAGAATAGATTTTTTGCACATCATCTACACTGTTATTTTTTTTAATTTCTTCAAGATAACATGCAAACTTCTTTCTAATTAATTCATCGGCAGGTTTTGTCAAAACCTCAAGAGAAGGAATTAAAACAAATGCTCTTTCGCTCAGTCTTTTGTGAGGAATCTCAAGAATTTGAGTACAGACAACATCATCTCCAAATAACTCAATGTCTATATCCAAAGAACGCGGTCCATTTCTAAATTCTTTTGTTCTGTCCCTTCCATATTTTGCTTCTATTTGATTTATTTTTTTTAATAAATCATAAGGATTTTCATCATCATTAACATATCCTACAGCAACCATATTATAAAAATCCTGTTGATTTTCATAATACATTGCCTTAGTTCTGTAAACAGAAGAAAACTCGCATTCCAAAAGGACAGAAAGGAGCTCCTTTCTTGCAAAAGAAAGAAGCTCCAATGAAGTATAGCTTTTAAATGGTTTATTCGAACCTAATCCCAATAGAACTCGTTTCATTTTCTAGAAAAGTCCATTCTGCAAATCTGTTGGTTCTTCAGAATCAGCAGATTTTTTTGACGCTTTTTTTCCTTTTTCAGCAGGAACATCTTCTTCTTTTTGTTTTAACACTTGACCAGGAAAAACTTCGGCACGGATTTTCTTTTCGATTTCTTTAGCAAGTTCAACATTTTGCTCGATATATTTTGTAGCGTTTTCTTTACCTTGACCAATTTTTTCTTCACCCATTGTATACCAGGCACCACGTTTATCAATAATTCCATGTTTCACAGCAGAATCAAGAAGACTTGCACTCGCAGAAATTCCTTTACCAAAATAAATATCAAGTTCACACTTCCTAAAAGGAGGCGCAACTTTATTTTTTACAATCTTTACACGTACGCGGTTTCCAACTGCATCTTCGTCGCCTTTACCATCAATTGTTTCAACTCTACGAATCTCCAGTCTCACCGAAGAAAAGAATTTCAAAGCCTGTCCACCAGTTGTAGTTTCAGGACTTCCAAACATAACTCCAATCTTCATACGAATCTGATTAATAAAAATAACAATACAATTAGATTTTCCAATAATCGCTGTCAGTTTTCTCAATGCCTGACTCATCAATCGTGCCTGCATACCCATTACAGCATCGCCCATTTCTCCTTCAATTTCTTTTTCAGGAGTCAAAGCCGCAACAGAATCCACAACGATAATATCCACAGCACCACTTCTAACAAGATTTTCAGTAATCTCCAAAGCCTGTTCACCAGTATCCGGTTGAGACACCCATAATTCATCAATATTTACACCAAGATTTTTAGCATAAACAGGATCCAGAGCATGCTCAGCGTCAACAAAAGCAGCAACACCACCAAGTTTCTGAGACTCAGCAATTGCATGCAACGCCAATGTTGTTTTTCCAGAACTTTCAGGACCATACATTTCAATAATTCGTCCTTTAGGATATCCACCAATACCAAGAGCTTCATCAAGCAGAATAGAACCAGACGGAATCACCTCAATTCCAGTTACATCAGCCTTATCACCAAGCTTCATAATTGCACCTTGACCAAACTGTTTTTCAATTTGAAGCCGAGCTGCTTCCAAAGCCTTCATTTTTTCCGATAATTCCATCGGAGTAGAATTTGAATTAGACATAAAAAGCCACCTTCCTCCCAATATATAATATGGCTCAAACCAAACGATTTTATACCAAAAAAAAGAAAAAAATTGCAAATTTTTTATCATTTTTTTTGATTTTTTTACTCTTCTACCTTACATTTGTAAACCTGAAGAAAGTTTCAACTTTCGAAGGGTTACAAATCGTCCGCGTCAAGCGGACAGTCCAATATTGAGTTTCGTCAGAAACTCTTTAATCATAACATATTCTTTTTTAATTATAAACACTTTGAAAAACAGAACGACCTTTTAAAATAATCTTTCCATCCTCCAGTGCAATTTTTCCTAGTATTTTAACATATTTATTTGGATCAATCTGAACTTGTGAATCAAAATGAACCCGAATAGTACCTTCATACCTAGAAAGAGATTCATCCCCGACCAATAAATCACAATCAAAAGAACCGTTTTCGTAAGTTTTTAAATTTGCAATTTTTCCGCCCCAATCAACCCAACAGTCAATGTAAAGGCAATTATTTTTTCCCACATCAGAAAAAGACGGAACATCACAAATTGAATCAAAATCAGGAATTTCAAAATAAGTCATAAGAATAGAAGCCTTATTTTTTATTGAAACAGACGCATTTGAATTTAAAATATAATTTACTTCTATTTGAGCTGCATTATCCCTGTGATTCAGAAAACAGTTTAAAGCATTCTGATATTTTTTTGTTATTTCTTTTGATGACAAAACAAAATTAAAACTTTGAGCAGATAAATCTTTTTCAGTTGCCTGATTTTTTTCCTCAGCAGAAAGTTCAAGAACAGTTAAATCTTGCCGCAAATTTAAAATCTTTTTGTGCGAATTCAATAATGAAAAAGCAAAAACACAACCAGCAATGCAGGCTGCAGCCACAAAGCAGACTAAAAGAACTTTTTGAGGATTAATTCCAAGCGGAGGATAAAACTGTTCAATCCTGCCAGTATCCACCCATCTGCAGATTGTATCATAATCACCATGAATTCTTATAAATTCCATAGCAGAAGCAGCAATCTTATTCTGCGGATCATTTTCAAGTATTTCAAGATAATATTGCAATGCCCTTGCTGTATCACCACGCCTTAGAAAAATTGCCGCTTGACCAAGAAGAAGCCTTGTATCGGTCAGTTTTATTTTGCGTGCCATTTGAAAATATGAAGAAGACGCACCGATATCACCAACATAAAGACAAGCAATTCCTAAAGTAAGATAATATTCAAAATTTTCTTCGTAAACATCAGCTCGAGATTCCAAACGTTTGATTGCCGTTGCAAAATGACGGCATTTCATATCACTCCAAGCCAAAGAAAGTGCATCTTTTGCCATATTATGATTTTACCTCAAATTCCTTTCAGTTTACAAGAAATTTTGATAAAAATCCAGCAATTTTTCCTTTTTATCAATTTTTCCATTTTATCAATTTTATCAATTATTCCATTTTTCATTTGATCTGATAAAGTTTTTCGTTTTTCATCAAATCAAAATAATTGAGAAAAATCATATAAAACAAGAAAAATCTTAAAAAAAAAGAAAGTTATGCAAAAAATTTACTGTTTGCGTAACACAGACAGAATGTAATCAAGTTCAGCATTCAAAAGAAGAATTTCCTCTCTGTTTGCTGCCGAAGAATCCTTTTCGAGTTCTGTAATGCGATTTAAAAGTCTGTCAACATATTGAGGAGTCAATTTGTCACGGGAAATACTGTTTACATTAAATTCAACTTTTGAGTTTTCTTTCTTTTCAGGTTCTTCAGACAACACTTCCTTTACTGATTCATCTTCATCATCATTCTGATTATTAGATTCAGTAAAATCTTTAATATTTTCCCCTTTAGAATCAGAATTCATATCAATATTTGATACTTTTTGTGCCAACTTCTTTGTTTTCACGGAATTCACTTTTGCTGGAATTCCATAAACAAGATTTTCACCACAAGGTTCATTTTCATCAACCGCAAAACTGATATAATGAATTATCTTTGCAGATTGCTCTGGCATCAATTTTTCAGAAGGCCATATCACTCCAATACTTGAATTGTTATAAGACAAAACTGTATCAAAAGCTCTATATGATAACATATCCGGTTCCCAAGTATTTTTCACAAGAGTAGAATTATTAGCAAGTGCTAAAATTTCAATTGGAGTTGTATCGCCTCCGTCAAATAAAAACTGCACCGAAGCATAATTATTTTTTGAAATAACCCATTTTTGATTTTGCATTGTTCTATACATAACTTCATTTCTTACAGGACTGTTTCCAGCTGTATAAAAATGAGTTTGTGTAATTTCTCCAAGCACTGTATCATAAATAGCTTTCAGCGAAAAATCTTCTTTTTTTGTTCCGTTATTTGTAATTGTATACGTAACTTTTAAAGTATCATAATCATTTTCTGATGAAGACTGCAGAAATTTGAAATTTGCTTTAACTTCACAGACCTTAGGGATTTCATAAATCACTGTCATGCTGTTATCACTTTTTAAAAGCGAATAATTCACATTTGAATCTGACACCAGTTTATATACTTTTTTTCCAGTTTTAATCTGTAAACTTGTTGATGTATATTCATTTGAAGTTGCTAAAACAGGAATATATTTATCATTTTTATTGATTGCACAAAAATTAAATGAACCTAAATTTGGTTTTACTTTAACCTGCACAATTCCTTTTGTTAATTCTATTTCTTTTTTTGAAGTGTCAATCCATCCTACATAATTTTTTTTGTCATTTTTTTCTGCAGAAGATGATTTTTCACTTTCTTCAATATTATTTTTCTTTGTTTCTGAAGATTTGCAGGAAATCAGAAGAGCGAAAAATATTGTCAATATGCATAAAAATATATTTTTTTTCATTTTATTTTGTCTCCTCTAGAATTCTCTGCGCTTCCAAAGCTTTTTCTTTGAGCTTTTTGATTTGTTCTGCGGTTTCATCAAAAGGCTCTTGATTTGGAACATCTACTTCTTTTTGCGTTTCATTAGCTTTCTTCTCTTCAAAATAAGAATTTTCTTTTATAGAAGAATTATTTAAACCTTGTTTTGCATCAGCTTGTTCTGCAGTTTCAAGTAAATATTCAAGAGATTCATTTTGAGCATAACTTTCTGCAAGCATCGAAATCTGCTGTTCATTTTCAGCTTTTAAACTTGCAATTTCCATCTGTAAATCTGCAATCTGCCTTTCAAGTTCCTCATTTCTGATTTGAGTTTCCTGAAGTTTCTGACGTGTCAAAGCTACAGATTCTGAATTATACTGTCTGAGTTGCTTTTCGTAATCTTCTTTTGCAGAAAGATATTCTTCGCCTGTCTGTTTTAAAAGATAAAGTAATTTTTCTTCCCGAGAACGCTGCGAAATTGATTCCATTTTGTATTTTGCAGCGGAAACTTTTTCAAAATCAGGAAATTCCGTCACAATTCTATCGTAAATTTCCAGTGCATCGTTATATCTGTAACCTTCATACAAAGCTTCGCCTATATAAAACAAAGCATAAGGATATAATTCACTGTTTTCATTCTGATGACAAAAATCACTCAAAGCGACAATTGACTTTTCATATTCACCCAGATTATATAAAAGTTTTCCTTTCTGATAACTTATCCGCGGATAATAAACAGTATTTTTAAAGTGTTCAAGATAATAATTGCAGTCTTCAAGTGCTCCTCTATAATCACCAGCGTTAATTTCAGCAGAAATAAGCATATAATAAGTGTCAGCATTCTGATTTTGAGTATAAGACACAGCTTTTCTGAGCATGATTTTTGCAGAAGCCCAGTCACCTATGGAATACGCTTTGCACCCTTCAACAAAAGCCATTGAAGCAGATTCTGATGAATAAGCAAAAAATGAAAAGGAATAAATTAAAGCTAATACTGCAATAATTTTCTTCATAAAGTTTTTAACTCCACTTTAACGTGTTGTTAAAAAATGCAGAACCAGAAACGATTACATCGGCACCAGCAGTTTTTACACTCTCCAAAGTTTGTGGATTTACACCGCCGTCTACAGAAATCAGATAATTATATCCTTTTTCTTCACGAATTTTCTTTAATTCAGCAATCTTTTCAACACAGGACTGAATGATTTTTTGACCGCCCCAACCCGGATTTACAGTCATTACTAATATAATATCGGCACATTTTAGTATTTCCGATAGTATATTAATTGGAGTTCCTGGACAAATTGATACGCCGGCAAGTTTTCCTTTTTCGTGAATCATCTGAATAAGTCTGTGAGCATGATTTGTAGCTTCATAATGAAATGTAATCCAATCAGCACCAGCATCAACAAAACTGTCTATCTGATTTTCTGGATTTTCCACCATCAGATGAACATCAAACGGCAATTTCGTTAGTTTTCTGATAGAACGCACAACTGGCTGACCGTATGTAATTTCTGGAACAAACTGACCATCCATAACATCAATATGAATGACAGAACCACCATTTTCTTCTATTTGTCTGATTGCATTTTCCAAACTGCTAAAATCGGCTGAAAGCAAAGATGGAGCCAAAGCAGGTAATTTCAATTTATTTTCCATAATAAAATAAAAATATCAAAAATATCTGAATTTTACAATGGGATACTTGTTTGCCGATTGAAAAAAGCATGTCTAACTGTTATTATTAAATTATGACAAAAAAAGAATTAGCGTCGTATATAGACCATACACTTCTAGCCCCTCAAGCCGGTATTGATGATATAATCCAGTTATGTCAGGAAGCAAAACGATATAATTTTGCATCAGTATGTGTTAATCCGGTTTATGTTTCAACAGTTTCTACTGAACTTAGAGATTCAAATATAAAAACTTGCACAGTCGTTGGTTTTCCTTTAGGTGCTGTTACAACAAAAGACAAAATAAATGAATCTTTGAATGCAATTTCTAATGGTGCAGATGAAATTGATATGGTTATAAATATTGGTGCTGCAAAAGACGGAAGGTTTTCTGAAGTCGGTACAGATATTTTTGATGTTGTAAATGCTGTCAAACAGGAAGGAATTAAAAAAGGTAAAACTATTCTTGTAAAAACAATTCTGGAAACATGTTTTTTGGATGACGCTTCCATTGAAACTTGTTGTTTAAATGCAAAAAAAGCAGGCGCTGATTTTGTAAAAACTTCAACAGGTTTCGCTTCTCCAAAAGGCATTGCAGGAAATTCACTTCCAAACGGAGCAAGCGAACATCATATCAAACTGATGAGAAAAACTGTAGGTCCAGAAATGGGTGTAAAAGCTTCTGGCGGAATTCGTTCTCCAAGAACAGTCATCACAATGCTGGAAGCTGGTGCAAACAGAATTGGAACTTCAAGCAGTGTCCACATTATTGAAAACTGGGACGAATCAATTCAAATCAGATTATAAATTATTCAGTGAAAAAATAAAGCTTGTTTTTTTCGATTTTCATTTTTATTTCTTTTGCGTCATGCATTACAGAAAGATATGAACGGACTGTTGAGTTGATTAATGCGTATTGTCCCATCGACATATCAAGATTGTTTTTATCTGCAACGTATTTTACAATTTCTTCGATGGTAAGCGGCTTTTTTTTCAATGCTTCGAAAATGCACATCCTGGTTGACAAAATGGCAATTTTATTCAGTTCGGCTGTTTCTTCCAGATTTTTTGAAAGAAAATCACCGTGACTTGGAATGCACCACAAAACATCTGGAATGGAAGTCAAAACATCAAGAGACTCCATAAATTCCACAGGATTAATAATCAACGGAATCCAATATTTTCCAATCTCTGCACGAGGAAAAATAGAATCACCAGAAAATATAATTTTTTTCCCATCTTTATAATTAACGATAATTGAAATCGAACATTGACTATGCCCATGCATTTCCAAAAAAGTGATTTTTCTTTCGCCGCTCAACATATATTCATCTTTTTGGGAAAAAGTAAAATCAACAGAAGTTTTTTCAGGTTTAAAATATAAGGTTCTCAGTTCATGAGGAGGATATCCTCCCCACAAAGTTGCACTCTGCAAAAGAGGAGTTTCCATTCCCCATTTTTCATTTTCGTGTGAAAATATTTTACAACCAGTCTGCTGCTTTATGAAATTATGACCGCCGACATGGTCTGCATGACAATGTGTTGAAAAAATTGCTTTAACACAAAAATTTTCCTGCTGACGTTCAAAAAACTCTTTTAAAACATCAAGAACATATTCCCCATCGATTTCTGAACAACCTGAATCCACAAGAATTATCTGATTTTTACATTCATTTTGATCTTCAGTTTCAGTTCCAAAAAAATCTTTTTCAAAGTTTTGAGTGATTATGACACCGACATTTGTATTTCCAGGAATTACAAAAACTCCATCAGAAAGTTCAACCATTTTTGTTGAAAAGTTTTCCATTCTTCACTCCACTCTTTAGGGAAATGAGTTTGAAGAAAAGATAAAATTCTCTTCTTCAAACTTTTTCAGGACAATCACAAAAAAAATTCATAATTGGACTTCTTTGTGATTATGAAAACTAAATGTCTTTAGCCTTAGAAATGTTTTTTACAGTATAATCATATTTGTGTTCATTAATTGTGAACTGTAAAACATCACCAACCTTTTTATTCAAAATAGCATCACCAAAAGGAGCCATGTAAGAAATCACATTGTTATCAGGATCAGATTCCCATGGTCCCAGAATTGTGTATGTTTCTTCGTTTCCAGATTGATTATCTTTCAAAGTTACTACAGTACCAAAAGAAATGATTGCTGTTGTGCTTGTTGTAGGGTCAAATACCACAGCACGGTTAAACTCATTCTGAAGATTTGTAAGTTTGAGATTAAGGAAGTGCTGTTCTTCTTTTGCAGATTTATATTCCTGGTTTTCTTTCAAGTCACCTTTTGCTTTTGCATCAGCAACTTCTGCAGCATTCTTTGGAATAAGAACATTCTGAATTTCATCAACTTCAGCTTTCTTTTCTGCAAGTTTTTTAGCTGTAACAATCAAGCCGACAGACTGCTGTTTCTTTTCTTCAGAAACACGGAACTTGAATTCAGGATATTTTTCCAGGATTTTGTTTCGTGCAAGAGCCTTGTATGAAGGATCGATATCTGAAATATCATCGATGAGAGTATACATTTTTTTAACTGTATCTTCACCATTTGCAAACATATAATTGAAAATTGCGTCTGTCTTGAACAACAAATCAGTTGCATTTTTATTGATTTTTTTATTTTCTGTAGAATTAACATGATTGTTAATTTCGCGGAAAGTAAGTTCAATAATATTGATAAGAGTAATCAACTGTTTTTCGTAAGAAACTCCGGCTTCTTTAAACCAGTCCTTGTCCTGACATTCTTTGAAGAAGAACAAAACTGTTTCACGGTAATCTTTGAAAGCTTCAAAACTTGTGCGTACGAGTTTTTGAACATCTTCAACATGACCTTCTTTTATCAAATCGTTCAAAAGTTCTTCTTTGAGAACAATCGGGAAAAGTTTTACATATTCTTCGTTCCAGTTTGGAAGAAGTTTTATGCATCTGATAAAATCTTCCCTAAAATGTGTTGATTTAGAATCTTTGAGCAAAAGATAAATTTCTTTTGGATCTTCTATTCTATTGTAGATTTCAGCAAAAGTTTCTTTAATAGGGAAAGCAAACTGTTTATCGATTGCAGAAATTGAGCGAACAAGAAGATAAGATGCCAAAACTTGTTCATTTACTCTTGAAATATTTTTAAGGTATCCTGTGAAATATGAATACATTTCTGCAAAAAGTTCACTTGAATTATCAGTATCATCACTTTCAAAGAATTTTACCAAAAGGTCAGCACGTGCAAAGAACTGTTTTTGAGCTTTAAATTCGTTCGAAATCTTTTCTTCTGGAGAAATATTTCCGTCACGGACAGTGTACATTGAAATGTCATTTGGATTTACACCAAAACTTGAATCTGTTTCAAGTATTTTCTTTGCTGCAGAATTCCAAGAAGTCCATTCACCTGGAGTCAAAATTGAAGGTACGAGTTCTGCCTTAATACGTTTGAAATCACAATTGTTATCAAAACTACGAATAATTATTTTCAGAGTTTCAGCCTTATCAGCTTTTACAGATTTGATTAAATCTTCTTTCTGCATTGTAGCTTTCAATACCCAAATATGATCTTTTGCAAGAGGTTTCAAAGCAGTAACTGCCATAGAAAGTTTCATTTCTTTTATGCCAACTATGCGACCAAAATTGATTGTCAAAGTATCGCCTTCAAGTTTTCTGATGCGACCAACGCCCCAATTTCTGTGGAAAACATAACTTCCTTTATCAAAAGCGATGTGTTTTTCAAAATCATTGATTGCTTCAAAAACATTTCGATAACTTTGTGTCAAATTTGATGTGCGGATATATTCTTCAAGATGACTGTGATCTTTGTATTTTCCGCGGAAACAGTCTGCAATTTCTTTTCTTGCCCAAATATCTTTTGGTTCAACTTCAAGATTCTGCTTGAGGATTGTAATTGCAACATCCCAGTATTCTTTTTTAGATGGAGCATTATCTTTGTACCAGTTGTAAAGTTCCTGCATCAAAGTTGTTGTGCGAATATCACCCATCTGCTTAGAAATTTTTCTTCTCAAAAGCTGGAAGAAATCAATTTCCTGAGGAATGTACTGGATAAGTTTTGACCAAACTTCTTTGATTGCATTGTAATTTGAGTTATTTATGTAACGAAGAATTGCTTTTTTGTAATAACTTACAGTCATATCAACATCACCCGCATCTTCGTAATGTTCAGCCAAAAGTCTTGCAAGGTCAGCTTCTTCAAAATCAATCTTTACAATCTGAGCATACAAATCCCAATATTTTTCATTTCCTTCTGCCCGATAACCTTCAGCCAAAGTGCGCAAAGCAAATTTATTGTTAGGATCATCTGCAAGAATGCTTTCACACAAATAAGTAACGATTGGTTCTTTGTGATTATTTTTGAAAATATCAACAAGAGTTACCAAAGAAGAATTATCAAGAGAACCTTTCTGCAAATCAAGAATTCCGCAGATGTAAAGAGCAATAATACTGTCTTTTGAGTGAGACAAATGTTCCTGACATATGTCATAAATTTCGTCTGCACAATTTTCACTGTGCGCCTTTTCAACAATATTCGCAAACTCTTTCAAATTGTTTTGTGTGTAATTGCTGATTGTTGCACGTGTCCAAGTTTCTTCTTTCAGCATGTCCTGAACTGACTGAACTAATTCTGCCATATTATTACTCCTAAAAAAAATTCTGCATTGGTGGTTCGCTAAATCTTCATGATATCTGCAATAAACTCACCACAAAAGCAGCTGTTTCCTCTATTTTTTTATACCATCTTTCTGGTAACATTTACTTTATATAGGCATCGTATACCGATGAATCTAAAACTTTTATTTTTATAAGCATTTCATTAATCTTTGCAGGATTCTCTCTTGACAATTCATAATGATCCATAAGCCAAAAATAATTATTCAACAGTTTTGGAACAATAACTTCGCTGTTACAAGCCGGATCTTTATATTCCATTTCCATTGCATAAATATCTTTTTTTAAACGTGCTACTTCTACAGAAGTAAGCTCCCTTTTTATATTCAAAACTCCACTTAAAACGCCAAAAACAGGAATCCAGTAGTGAAGAACTTTTCCAGTAAAACCTTTTTCTTTTGTCTTTGAGATAAGACATTTTATCAATTCAGAATCAAGAAAATCTAAATCGATATTTTCAGGTCCGATAAAAAATGCTTCCCTAAAAAAAAGTTTTGCATATTTATCTTCGCCGCAAAGTGCACAGCAATCTGCAAGTTCCGCAATAACTTCAGGCAAACTTGGATAAATCTTATTTGCTTCTGACAAAAAAGTTTTTGCATTAACAAAATCACCAAGTTTTTTATAGCAAATGCCGGCATTCTTAAAAACTTCTGCTTTCTGCAAAGAGTCTTTCACTTCCATCAGTTTGATGAACTCCTGCAATGCATTTGAAAAAAATCCATATTGCATTGCAAAAAAAGCAGGTTCATAAGTTTCTTCCTTTGAAATATAACTTTGAAAAGTTTTCCATTCCAAAAGAAGTGCTTCACTGCGCTCAAAAACATCTTTGATGTACTTCAGGCGTTTTATGGATTCAACCCAGAAAACACAACATTTATTAGTATAATTTAATTCATAAGAATCTAAATCACTTTCAAAAAGAGAACTAATAATACTTTGTGCGTCAAAAGGATTTCCCTGCCTTAACAGCTCAAGAACTTCCTTTAATTTAGCTTCTGTTTGAATATTCATAAGTTATAATTTGATTTTATAGAAAAAAAGGGAATTAATCAATAAAGATTATGAAATTTTATGAATTTTGAGACAAAACTTATACAACGAAACAAGAAATCTGTCAAGCATTTTTTTATATTTATTTTATTTTTTTATGTCACACAAATTCTGTTTTTTTTAATAAAAATCTGATTTGATGATTCAAAAAAAAATAACGGCAGGCTCAATTTTAGAAACTGAACCTGCCAGCTGAATCTTTGCAGTTTATAACAAATCTGTTCGCTTTTGATTATCATTTTTGATTTCTTCGTAGAATTTTTTCAAACTATCACAATCATTGCACAGAATGTCTAAAAGTTTCTGCTTATTTCTAAAATCTTCTTTTTTATTTTCATCATAAAAACAAACAGGTTGCAGCGAATCAAGAAGATTTTGAAGGCGGTTTGAATCATAAGGTTTGTTTGTAAGCTGCAGAATTTTTTTATATTCAGTCATTGTAGGATTTTCTTCTTCAAGCCATAGTGGTTCCACAAGTCTTTCACCTTTTCTGGCTCCAACAATTTTGATTTCTATATCTTTTTGAGGTTCAAGTCCGCTGAATTTAATTATCTGTTTAGCCAAATCAATAATTTTTAATGGTTCACCCATATCCAAAAGATAAGACTTTCCATTTTCGCCAACTCCACCAGTTTGAAGCACCAGAGAACAGGCTTCAGGAATTGTCATAAAAAATCTTTCCATTTTTTCATCGGTGATTAAAACAGGACCCCCATTTTTTATCTGTTCCTGAAAAAGCGGAAGAAGAGAACCACGACTTCCAAGAACATTACCAAAACGTACAAACATAAAAGCCTGATTTTCCTGAGTTTTTTTTGCAGCCTCAAGAACAAGTTTTTCGCAAAGCATTTTTGAAACTCCATAAACGCTCACTGGGGCAACTGCTTTATCTGTTGAAATCAAAACAAAACGTTCAACATTATGTTTTAAACTGGCATCGAGCAGATTTTTTGTACCAAAAACATTATTTTCGATGGCAGCAACCTGATTTTCTTCCATCATAGGAACATGTTTGTAAGCTGCGCAATGAAAAATGACATTACATCTAGTCTGTTGTATTATGTAGTCAACATAATTTTTATCACGCATATCGCCGATAATCGGAACAACAGTCGCTTTTTCACCGACTCCTTCAGTCTGCAGCAAACGAAGTTCTCTGTAAATCTGGCAGATAGAGTTTTCTCCATGACCAAAAAGATAAAGTCGTTCCGCACCACCTGACAAAAGCTGCCTTGCAAGTTCAGAACCAATTGAACCGCCAGCACCTGTAATCAAAACTCTTTTTCCGCGCAGATAATTGAGTGTTTCTTTTAAACTGATTGTAACTGGAGTTCGTCCTAAAATATCAAGAGGATCAATCTCCCTTGTCTGCACAAGATGACACGTTCCTGTAATAACCTGACTGATTCCCGGCAGAATTTTTATATGTGAAAATCCATTTTTGGATAAAATTTCATAAATTTCACGAATTCGTTCTGTCGGAGCGGAAGGAATGGCAATAATGGCTTCATCAAGATTTGAATTTGCATTTGTTAAAACTGATGTGACTGCGCCAATCGGCCCCAAAACTGGAATACCGTCAATGCAAGTTCCAATCAGGTTTTTATCATCATCGATAAAGGCATTCACTTTGCCGAAAATCTTTTTTCTTTTTATGTCATCAGCAATCGTCTGCCCCGCAAATCCTGCTCCGATGATGTAAATTCTTTTTTCCATTTTGATTCCTCTAAAAACTCCGCGTCAGTAACTTTTTCTTTTAAAAGTTTTACTCATCAAAAGAAATTTTATTTCCAGTATAAAGGAAATAATACCTTCCTTTTGCTTCAATCAGCTGGTCGTGAGTTCCTCTTTCAATAATATTACCATGTTCAAGAACAATAATCTCGTCTGCATTTCGAACAGTTGAAAGTCTGTGAGCAATTACAAAAGAAGTACGGCCTGCCATAAGACTGTCCATTCCTTTTTCGATAAGAGCTTCTGTTCTTGTATCGATAGAAGAAGTTGCTTCATCAAGAATTAAAACAGGTGGATTCGCAACAGCTGCCCTTGCAATAGCCAAAAGCTGGCACTGACCCTGACTCAAACTTGAACCGTCACCAGAAATCACTGTATCGTATCCATTTTCAAGATGACGGATAAAATGATCGGCATTTGCAAGTTTTGCTGCTTCATAAACTTGTGCATCAGATGCTTCCAAATTTCCAAAACGGATATTTTCACGAATTGTACCTGTAAACAGATGAGTGTTTTGCTGAACCATTCCCAAAGATTTCCTCAATGATGATTTACTTATTTGATTTAGCGGAATACCGTCATAAGTGATTGAACCATTTCCTTCTGGAACATCATAAAAACGTGTAAGTAAATTAATTGTTGTTGTTTTTCCAGAACCAGTTGAACCTACAAGTGCAATTTTCATACCTGGTTTTGCGTGAATGCAAATATCATGAAGAACAGTTTTTGCAGGTGTATAACCAAAAGTTACATGGTCAAAAATCACTTCTCCTCTCAATTGACTGAGTGAATTATCAGCTGGATTTTTCCATGCCCATTCACCAGTATTTGCAAATGATTGAACAAGTTTTGTACTTCCATCAGAATTTTTAGCATCAAAAGCATTCACAAGAGAAAATTCACCCTGATCAACTTCTGGTTCTTCATCAATAATTGCAAAAATTCGTTCTGCACCAGCAAGTGCATTCAAAACACTGTTTGCCTGCTGACTAATTTGAGAAATTGGCTGTGAAAAAGAACGTGTATACTGCAAAAAAGCTGCAATAGTTCCGAGATTCAACGCTCCTGTAAACCAATTCAAAACATTTTCGTGAGACTGTCCCAAAATCATAAAAATGGATGCAACAATAGCAACAATTGCATATTGAGCATGACTTGTATTATTTGTGATTGGTCCCATAATTCCACCATAAGTCATGGCGGCAGTTCCTGCTCTACGAAGATTTTCATTCAACTGCTGGAATTCTGAAATCGCCTTTTTTTCATGATTAAAAACTTTTACAACTTTCTGACCTTCAATCATTTCTTCTATAAAACCGTTCAATTCTCCGACACTTTTTTGATTTTCACGGAAAGATGCAACGGAGCGTTTTCCTACAAACTTGATAATATTAAACAGGAAAACCATTGTCAAAATCATGACAACTGTAAGCATTGGACTTAAAACAATCATCATAGAAAAAACTGCAATTACAGTAATCGTTGATGATAAAAGCTGAGGAACAGTCTGACTCATCATTTCACGCATTGTGTCAGTATCGTTTGTAAAACGTGACATCAATTCACCATGAGTATGAGAATCATAAAACTTAATTGGAAGCTTTTCCAGTTTGGAAAACAAATCAACACGAACTTTAAATAGAAGATTTGTTGAAATATGGAGCATAAGACGATTATTAATCCATGAGGCTAAAACACCCACCAAGAAAATACAGAAAACTCCAACTAAAAGTTTTAAAAATCCCGAAAGATCTGGATTTTGCTTTCCAATCAAAGGAATGATATAATCATTTAATGCAGGTTTAATCATATAGCTTCCGAGAACAGAAGCTCCTGAACTCAACAGGACGCAAACAAACACAAGAATCCAAAAATATTTGTAACTTCCCATGTATTGCATCATACGGGAAATAGTTTTTTTCGCATTTTTTGGTTTCGCAAAACCTTTTTTTACTGGTGGCATTATTCTTCTCCTGCAAGGTCTGCATCTCCGCTACCCTGCTGCTGACTTTCATAAACTTCACGATAAATTTCATTTGTTTTCAAAAGTTGTTCGTGAGTTCCAAATCCGTTCAGTTTTCCTTCATCAAGCACAAAAATAACATCGGCTTCTTTTACTGAAGAAATTCTTTGTGCAATAATGATTTTTGTTGTATCTGGAGCAATCTCTTTTAATGCATTTCTGATGCGACTTTCTGTTGCAGTATCTACAGCAGATGTACTGTCATCGAGAATCAAAATTTTTGGATTTTTCAAAAGAGCACGAGCAATACAAAGTCGTTGTTTTTGTCCGCCAGAAACATTTACACCGCCTTGTCCAAGATTTGTTTCATATCCTTCTGGAAAACTTTTAATAAATGATTCTGCATCTGCAGCTTTACAAGCCTGTTCAATCTGACTGTCAGTTGCATTTTCATTTCCCCATCGAAGATTGTCTTTAATTGTACCACTGAAAAGAACATTTTTCTGCAAGACTACAGAAACAGCATCTCTCAAAACTTCCAAATCATAATCACGAACGTCAACCCCGCCAATTTTGATTTTTCCAGAAGTTGCATCATAAAGACGTGGAAGAAGTGAAATCAAAGTCGTTTTTGATGAACCTGTTCCACCTATAATTCCTACAACTTGACCACTTTCAACTGTAAAACTTACATCAGAAAGTACACAATTCGACATATCCTTATTGTAACTGAAACTAACATTTTCAAATTCAATGCTTCCATTTTTTACAGACATAACAGGATTTTCTGGTGCTTTAATATCAGGTTGTTCGTCTAACACTTCTACAACACGTTCTGTACAGGCTCTTGCCATAACAATAGAAATGAAAATCATTCCCAAAAACATCAAACTTGATAAAACTTGAGTCACATATGTAAAAAAGCTTATTAGTTCACCAGATTTCATAGTGCCAAATACAACCTGCTTTCCTCCAAGCCACATTACGACTATCATGCTAACATACATAACAAGCTGCATTAACGGCATCATAAAAATCAAAACTTTTTCGGCTTTTACCTGTGCATTTTTTACATCATCAGCAACTTTATAAAATTTATCTTCCTCAAAATCACCGCGAACAAACGCTTTTACATCACGAATGCCCACCAGATTTTCCTGAACAGTTGCATTTACAACATCTATCTTCTTCATCATCTTTTTGAAACGAGGATGCGCTATAGAAGATAAAGTTAAAATTGCTACAGCAATAACAGGAACGGCAAACAAAAATAAAACAGCAAGCTCACTGTTGATTTTAAATGCCATGAGAGTTCCTGCAACCAGCATAAACGGTGAGCGGACACACATGTGAATCAACATTCTGTAAACATTCTGAATCATGTTAACATCAGTTGTAAGACGTGTCACTAAAGATGCCGAACTGAATTTATCGATATTTGCAAAGGAAAAAGTCTGAATGTTGTTGTAAAGCCTTTGACGAAGATTAAACGCAAACCCCTGCGCACCTCTTGTAGAAAAAACAGTACCCAGAACACCACTAGTAAATGAAACACAAGCAATTCCAATCATCAAAAGACCAGTCTTAATAACATAAGCTAGATTTGCATTTGCAATTCCTACATCAATTATTTTGGACATAACCAATGGAATTAAAGTTTCCATTACAACTTCACCAATCATGCAGATTGGCGACAAAACAGAATGAACTACATATTTTTTTTCCATTCCGTGAATTAATTTTTTTACAGTAGACATAAGTTGTAGTTTAACAAAAATCAACTGCAAAAATCAATAAAACATAAAAGATTATAAAATAATATTATGTTATTTTTTTTATTAAATCGTCTTATTCAATCTTCACTTTTTCAAAACCAGTCGAATGAAGAAATTGTTCTATAACTTTTTCTGTATATTTCTTAGCTTCTTCAATCATTCCTTCGGCAATCATATCTTGTTCCATTTGAATTTTTGCATTCTCTATTTCTTCAAATATTTCCTGCGTTGTGATTGGAACAAAAATACTCTGTTTTTCATCAAAAACTTCCTGTTTTGTAATCTCGTTTCCTAGAATTGTAACAGGAGGTAATTTGATTCTAACTTCTTTTCCGTCTTTTGTGATTCTAGCATCTGCTGCTAGCAAATTTTCAATTCCAACCCTAATCATTCCGCTATATTTTACAATGCTGTAACTTTTAGAAAATCCCATTGATTTTTTTAACGAAACAATATCAGAATACTGAAATTTCATAGTAATCAGTTCCTGACAATAAGAAAGCTGCTGATTTACAAGTGTAAATTTTGATTCATAATTCACTTTTGTAATCTTTTTAACAGCAATTGTGCCAACAAACATAAAAATCACTGCGAGAAGAACAATTGTAACAATGCGGACAGCAAGTTTTGTTAAAAAAGGATTTTTATTTCTGTTATTTTTATTGCAAAACTTTCCTTTTTGTAGTCTTTCATCTTTTTGAATTATTGCAGATTCTTTTGTTTTTTCACTTTTTTTCTTCGATTGTTTTATTTCCATTTTAGGCGAATTTGGTTTTCTGATTTTTTTTGTAGTTTTTGATTCTTTCTGATTATTTTTTTGCTCATCAATATTTACTTTTTGTTTTTGTAATTTTTCTTCCATAATATTCATCCACTTTTTTTTCATACTAACAACATTTAACTATAAAAAGTTTTGTTTAAAAGGACAAATGTCGAGTTTTAAAACTTATTCTTTGGGTGGCTTTTTGCTTCGCAAAAAAAGCGAGAAATGCATAGCATTTTCTCGTCCCGAGTTTGCATTGCAAACTCGCGCTTTTCAGGGTTACGTACGCACTTCGTGCTACCTTCATTCCTTCGCTACGCTTCGGAACTGGCTACGCCAGCCCTTACAATCCTTGCCACAGTTTAAAATTAAAAAACTCGAAATTGAACCTAAAAGTATTTTAATTTTTTCTATAAGATGTAGAGTTCAATTTATGTTTTTATATTTTATGCTGCTTTTTGCGATGTAAATCCTTTTTTCCCAAAGTTTAGTTATAGTTTTAAGCGTTTTCTTCGTTTCGTTTATTCCAATAACAATCATTTGTATTTCTACTATTCAAAAATGATACTCAATGTTTCTAACAAACAGTTTATATAATATTATACTCGAAAATTAATTTTTTTGTTGTTTTTTTTTCAGAATAATAATATCTTTTAGACTAGACTATGTTTAAAAGTGAACTCAAAAAAACTAAATAGTTTGGGTTTGCTAGAAACTCATCAAAGTTTGTCCATTAATATCAGGAGGATTTTTAATATGGCTGATGAACAAGTAGAAAAGAAGAAAAAAAGAAAAATTGGTCCTGCAATTTTGACATGGCTGATTGTCTTGATTCTTGTAGTAATTGCCGGCTTTTCAAGTTTTTATGTAGTTGACGAAACAGAAAATGCTGTAATTACTAGATTTGGAAAATACACGCAGACAGTTGGTGCAGGTCTTCACACAAAACTTCCATTTGGAATTGATAAAGCATATCGTGTACCTGTAAAAGTTGTTCAGACAGAACAGTTCGGTTTTAAAACCGTAAAAGGCGGCAGAAATAATGAATACAAAAATAATATCGCAAGTGAAAGTACAATGCTCACAGGCGATTTAAATATCGTTGATGTAGAATGGATTATTCAGTACAGAATTGTAGATCCAAAACAGTGGCTTTTCGGTGTTTACGAAAAACAACAGACAATCAGAGATATTTCTCGTTCGGTTATTAATACTCTTGTTGGTGACCGTGCAATTCTTGATGTAATGGGAAACGAAAGAACTGCCATTGAAACACTCGGTCTTGAAATGATGAATGAAAATTTCAAGCAGCTTGGTCTTGGCATAAGTGTAATTGCTGTAAAACTGCAGAATATTGTGCCGCCAAGTGGTGTTCAGGATGCTTTTGAAGATGTAAACAAAGCAACTCAGGATATGAACAGATTCATCAATGAAGGAAAAGAAGCTTACAATGCAGAAATTCCAAAAGCTCAGGGTGAAGCTGACCGTCAGATTCAGATTGCCGAAGGTTATGCAGCTGAACGCGTGAACATGGCAAAAGGTGATGTTGCAAGATTCAATGCTGTTTACGAAGAATATAAACGTTCTCCAGAAGTTACAAAAGAACGTATTTATCTTGAAACAATGAATGAGATTTTTGGTTCTGAAACAAAACCTTCATTAATCGACGGTGAACTTGAAAATCTTGTTCCTATCAAAAATCTTAAAGATTAATTTTTTTTTCTTTGAGTTTATGAGTTTAATTGAAAATATTTTATTTGATAATCTGTTTTTACGAATAAACGGAATTTATCTTACAGAATTGGAGATATTATGACTAAAGCAATGAAAAAATTTGTAACTTGGTTAGTAGTTATTCTTGTACTTTTTATTATATTTTTATTTATGGGACCTCTTTTTATCCTTAATGAAGGAAATCAGGTTGTTATCACTAGATTTGGAAGCATTGTAAACACTTACACAGAAGCTGGACTCCATTTTAAAATCCCTTTTTTGGATAAAGTAACAACATATCCAAAACTCGTACTTTCTTTGGACGGTGACGAACAGCGCATTCCTACAAAAGAGAATCAGTTTATCATCGTTGACACAACTTCGCGATGGAGAATAAGTGATCCTGCAAAATTCTATCAGAATTTCACAAATCTCGAAAATGCCTACAACAAACTTTCTGACATCATCGACTCTTCCTGCCGCACTGTAATTACACAGAACAGACTCAGCGAAATCGTGCGTTCTTCGAATATCATAAATGATGCAAAAGATTCTGATGAAGATGATAAAGATGAAGAAACAAAAGAAATTGACAGTCTTGTAAACGATGCTACAAATAATGAAATTGTTACAAAAGGTCGAAGTGAACTTTGCCGACTTATGACGCTCGAAGCAAACAAACTCGTTCCAGAATATGGAATTGATTTGATTGACATTGTTCCACGCCAAATCAAATATTCTGATGAACTTACTGAATCTGTATTCAACAGAATGATAAAAGACAGAAATCAGGTTGCACAGGCTTACCGTTCTCTTGGAGAAGGAAAAAAAGCTGAATGGCTTGGTAAACTTGAAAGTGACAAACGTACAATTGCCTCTGAAGCATACAGAAAATCAGAAGAGATTAAAGGTAATGCTGATGCTCAAGCTGCCGCAATTTATGCTGCTGCCTACAACAAAGACCCAGAATTCTACGCATTCTGGAAAAGTATGGAATCATACAAAACAAATTTAAAAAATTATCCTGCTACTTTCAGCACGAATATGGATTATTTTAAATATCTTTATAATTCAGAAGGAAAAAGATAACATTCAATGGCAAAACTGATTACAATTAGCGGCAATGAACTTAGGCTTAGTTCAAATCTTGATGAATACTCTTTTGGAAAAACAAATTATGAATCAATCATTACTCAGACTGGCTTAATTTATTCAGATGAAGGTTTTTCATTATGGTCATTTTCTGATGTAAAATCTTATAATATAGAAGAAAATGACCAGCGGATTGTTTTTTACTGTGCAGAAAATCCTTTTTCATCAAACACCCACACTCTTCTGGAACTTTTTGAAAATGCAGAAAAAACTGAATCAAAAAAAGATTATGACATTCTTTTTTGTGCAGTAAAACTTGTATGTAAAGCTCTGACAGACGCAGCGTTGTCATCAAAAAACATTCCAGCAATTGGTGCCGGCGGAATTCTTGTAGAAATTCCTGAAAATCTGAATGAAGAAGACGGAAAAGTACTGTTTTTGCCGGAAGGACTTTTTACTGCATCTGCAAATTCACTTTCTGCTCAAGAATACGCTCAAAACCATTTAGGCTGGATAAATCAGACGATTTACGATTTGCCAGCCATTTGTTTTCAACGTGCCGTTATTGTATATCGCTTTTTGACTCAAAAATTTCCTTATCCTTGCGAAAATCAAGTTGAAAGAAATGCTGATATCCTTGACAGCAAATTTCTACCACTTCAAATGTGCATTAAAAATATCGACAAAGATTTTGCACAGACTGTAAATAACGCATTGAAACTAAATTCCAATAGCGTGAACATTCCAGGAAAAAAACAAAAAGGAAAAACAAGCGAAGATTTAACTCCAACCGCAGATTTTCCTTTAGATTTGCTGCAAAATGCATACAATCTTTCTTATGAACAGCGAAAAAATCCGCCGGAAAAAGAATTTTTTGAAAAAGCAGAAACATATCAAAAAACTCAGGATTCAAAAATAAAAGCAAAACGCCGCATCAGAAGAAATTCTGCTGTAATTCTAGTGGGACTCGTTCTTGCGGTAATTTTTGGTTCTTTGATTGCAAATTCCATTCAAACAAGCAGAAATTCTGAAACTTCCATTGGACTTACTTCCACAGAAACTGTTCTGGGATATTTTTATGGAGTTAATTCAAAAGATACAGTTATGCTCACAAATCTCGTAAACGGTCGCAAACCTCAAAAACATGTAGACACAGTGAGTCAGATTTATGTTTTGGATAAACAGCGTCATGTTTATGAAAATGATAACGGATTTGCGACTCCAGAAAACTGGCTTTTGTATTCAACAACAATGGAACGTTATGCAAATTCTGGAATTTACGGTGTTACAAATCTGAAAATTGATGGAGAACCCGTTGAAATTCAGATTTCACTTCCAAAGAAAAAAGACAAGCCTACTCCAATTCAGACAGAAAACAATCTTCCTGTAGAAAATAAAATGCAGACGGTTCGTCGTGCAGAATATTTTTTAATTCACTCAGAAGGCGAAAATAATCAGTTTATCGTAGAAAAAGTATTTGAAGATTTTACGCTTACTTTCCAGAAAAACAGATGGGTGATTACTGATATTTCCACAGAAAGCGTGACAGTTCCTGTCAGCTCAATTACATTCAAAAACGATTATTTTAATCAGCTTGCAGTTACAAACAAAAATGTGATAGAAGCAGTCGAAAATCTTCGTGAAAAATATCCATGGCTTCCGACAAAAGCTGCTTTGGAAAATGAAGACAAAAGACTTCAGGCAAAAGCAGAAGATATTTTTTCCGCATTTCAGTATTGATTAAAGATTAAGATTAATTCCAGATGCGATGATTAGATTATAAAGCATCTGATATAAAATCTTTTAAATCCGCTGAATTATCTTTATTTTGACATTTTTCTATATTTTTGTCATATTGACAAATCTAGTGAAGTCTTATATCATTTTGTTAACGCTTTGAAAAATTCTATTTTTGAGGTAAATATGGAATACAATATTGAAAAACAGCATGCAAAGGGAAAACTTCATGCAATTGAAAGAATTCAAGCCCTTTGTGACAAAGATTCTTTTGTGGAAACATATCAGGGTGTAAAACATAATTGCACAAGTTTTGGTATGGATAAAAAAGAAATTCCTTATGACGGTGTTATCACTGGATTTGGAAAAATAAATGGCAGAAAAGTTGCTGTATATGCTCAGGATTTTACAGTTCAGGGCGGTACTTTAGGTCACATGCACGGACGCAAAATTGCTGATTTAACAAAAATGGCAATTGATGCACGCTGCCCAGTTATTGGAATTAACGATTCGGGCGGAGCTCGTATTCAGGAAGGTGTTGAAGCGTTGGGCGGATACGGAAATGTTTTCAATCAGAATGTAAGAGCTTCCGGTGCAATTCCTCAGATTTCGATTATTGCAGGTCCTTGTGCTGGTGGTGCAGTTTATTCACCTGGTATCACTGACTTTATTTTTACTGTTGATAAAGTAACTCAGATGTTTATCACTGGGCCAAAAGTTGTAAAATCTGTTATGTTTATGGATATCTCTGCTGAAGATTTGGGTGGTGCCAATATTCATGCACAGAAATCAGGTGTTTCTCATTTTAGATGTGATTCTGAAAAAGAATGTTATGAAGAAGTAAGAAAACTTTTGGATTACATTCCACACTACTTCGGCGATAAAATTGAAGCTACAAAAGATTTTAAATTCAACGAAAAGAAAGCTTCAAAACGCATCCAGGAAATTCTTCCAGAAAATCCACGTCAGGGCTACGATGTTCGTGAAGTAATCAATTGTGTTATTGATGATGAATCTTTCTTTGAGATCATGAAAGAATTTGCAATCAACTGTGTTGTGGGATTTGGAAAAATTGAAGGAAGAACAGTCGGTATTGTTGCAAATAATCCTGCAGGTCTTGGTGGTATTCTTGATTGCGATGCTTCTGATAAAATTGCTAGATTTGTGCGATACTGTGATTCTTTTGATATTCCGCTTTTGACTTTTGTCGACGTTCCAGGATTTGTTCCAGGTCCACAGGAAGAACAAAAAGGAATTATCCGTCACGGTGCTAAAGTAATTTACGCTTATTCTGAAGCAACTGTTCCAAAACTTACTGTAATTTTGCGCAAAGCTTACGGTGGTGCTTACATTGCTATGTGTTCTAAACACCTTGGTGCTGATTTTGTTTATGCATGGCCAAAATCTGAAATTGCAGTTATGGGAGCTGAAGGCGCAATTGAAATTCTTTATGCAAAAGAATTAAAAGATCCAAACAAAGCACAGGAAATTGCCGATGCAACAGCAAAATATAAGTCAGAAATCATGACTCCTTATATTGCAGCAGAACGCGGCTACATTACTGAAATAATTCAACCAGAAGAAACGCGCAAAAGAATTGTTGCAAGTTTTGATTTCCTTGAAACAAAGATTTTTACAAATAAACCTTTGAAAAAACACGGAAACATTCCTCTTTAATCAGTTTAAAAAAATCTTTATTATTATGAATACGTCGAGTCAAGGCACGCTAACGCTTAAAGCCTTGACTTCGCCGTTTTGAGGGGTTGTACTACCCCCTCAATAAAAAAGGGTGGCTATGTTCAAAACAAACCACCTTTTTTTATTTATTTCGATTGATTAAAAAAGAATACGAAGACCCTTTTAAGGGTAATAAGTAGTACAAAAGGCTCTTTAAGAGCCAGCGAGTGACAAACTGCAATAGGCTTGAACGCATGTGAAAGCGTAGGACTTAAGTCTCGGCTTGAGCCCCTTAGCCTTATAGTCTAAGAGCAAACCACCCGTTTGACGGGTGGTTGTGATTTGGAGTTATTAATGAGAACAAAAATTATAATAATCTATTTTATATTTTTTCTTTTTAACGGATATTTATTCGCAATTGAGAACTCAAATGGAATTACAATTCCTTTTGAGTATCCGCCAAAGAGTTACTTACCTATGTTTACAGTCAAAGATGATGAAGGAAGAAACTATAATCTTCTTTTTGATTCAGGATATTCATATTGCGCTATTTTTTCTTCTGCATTGGAAAAAATTGAAAATGGGAAAAAAATACTAAAAGAAAATACAGAAAATTATTTTCGACTTCAGTATCCTGAAAAAAATGATAGTTGGATAAAAAGGACTTCAAAGGAATTTATAAAATCTAATCATATGGGAATAACTTTTCATAATTTAAGGTGCGAAGAATTTTTCACTGAATCTCAATTATTCACTTATACACAAAATAACATTTCAGACAAGATAGCTGATGGTATTGTCGGTATGGATTTTTTTCATCCTGCGAAAAATCTTACCATCGACTATATAAACAAACAGATAATAATTGACGGGGAAGAAATAATTGGAACAGCTATTCCAATGGAAAGGGAAGAAATTGGACTTTATTCTATTCAAATCTATATAAATGATATTAAACAGACTGCGCTTTTAGACACAGGCGCGGACAAAGTTGTTTTACGAAATAATTATAATATTGATAATTCAGAACTTACTTCTAAAGAAAAATTTGATTTTATATATAAAAGAAATGATTGTAGAGATATAAAACCGACAGTTGGTTATAAAGATGTGTTCATTCAAATCGGAGATATAAGTAGAAAACTGCGTGCATATTCGAGTGGGAATGTTTTTGCAAAAGCGGATGTATATGCAAAACGTAGTACTTATGTTTACAATCTGCTAGGCTATGACTTCTTTTCTGAGAATGTTATCCAATTTGATTTTGAAAACAAAATATTTAGAATAGGTAAGGTATATTAATGAGTTTTTCTATTGAACCGGCATATACTGTTTCTTCCGAACTAATGAGACAGCTAACACGTGCAAGCACAAACATTGTAAATCAATGGTTTTTCTTAGAAGGAACCTTTTCAACACTAGCTAAAATAATCCAATCGTCTGATACATGGTATTACGAAAATTTTGTTGTTATTGCTGACAAACATATTATAGCTTACTTTGAGGGTAAATGGGCTAGACCTTTGAATATTATTCAGAGAAGCGGAGGTGTGTCCCTGTTTTAAACGTTTTTTGCATTGAAAATGAGATCTGTCCCTGTTTTATTTAGTTTAATTTTAGCAACATAAAACAAGAAGTTGATAGTGTAGTTTTTTGATTTCGTCAAAGAAAAGTCTATAAAACAATCAAACAAATCAATATAGCATAAAATAAAAAAGTTTTATCTATAAGTATTCCCGTCATGTGCCTTATTCAATCACCCATTCAGTCAATTGCTTTTGTTCACTTGAATAATTCACGCCCACTTTTACGATTTTTGCAGATTTTTTGGATTTTTACAAAAAAATTACATGCATTGAGATTTCTATACATTAAACTATACAAAATTAAACAATTATGCTATACTACTTTTTGGAAGTGCCTGAACAGGCGGTTAGCTCCCAAACTCTACCGGCAATTGCTGGAATTTAATTTTGGGAGGCTTGCGTATGACTTGTGAATGTGTTATTGCTTTGGTAACTTGTGTTGCCACAATAATTACTACAGTTATAGCAGTGCTCTCTTATCTAAAAGATAAAAAAGAGTAAAAATATAGCCGCCCAAGTTTGACTCACTGACGGCGGCTATTCGCAAAAAGTGGAGATAACCCGATGTTCGGGCACTTCTACCTTTTTTAATATACCACCAACTAGCTTTTTCGTCAAATCAATAAAAATCAATATAGCACAAAATAAAAAAGACGGGCTTAATTTTGAGGCCACTGAAAAAGTCTGTTAAAGACTGAATTTACAAACACCATATGAATATAGTAAAATTTATTCAGGTGGTGTTTTTTTTATGCTCAAGTCACAGCAAGAATTAAATTTCAGTCAATACACAGATTTATATGACAAACTGATTCCACAGGATCATCTGTTCAGAAAAATAAATGAGCTGATAGATTTCAGTTTCATAAGGGATGAACTGAAAGATAAATATTGTCCAGACAACGGACGAACAGCCGAAGATCCTGAATATCTTTTCAAATTCCTTTTCCTCAAATGTCTGCATCCTATGTCAGATGTTGACCTTGTGGAACGAGCACTTTATGACCTTTCTTACAAATATTTTCTAGGATTAAATCCTACGCTACAACAGACATCCGATACGGGAAGTCCTGCAGGAACATGCCAAGAGACCCACAGACACAGCATTTTTCGGCTATAAAACCCATATCGCAATGACCCCGGAAAGAATCATTACAGCAGCAACAATTACAAGCGGAGAAAAGCCTGATGGCAAGGAATTTCCAGAACTGGTGGAAAAAAGCCGTAAGGCTGGAATGACGGTTGAAAATGTAATTGCGGACAGGGCTTATTCAGGAAAAGACAACAATGGATTTGTATGCAACAAAAATACAGGGAGCCTGCACAATCTTTGCAGCTAATATAAAACGAA
>SAMEA3663026__coassemble_323_pt1 | contig 37369 bp, 32 predicted proteins | sample SAMEA3663026__metabat2_high_PE_017 | metagenome-assembled genome bin SAMEA3663026 (sample SAMEA3663026) | pig gut metagenome | biome: pig gut; feature: pig-associated habitat; material: faeces | place: France | collected 2012
TTCCGATGACGGAGCAAAATGGTATCTCACAATTCGTTCTTATATTGATTCTGCACGAAAACATGGAGTCAATGCTTTTGAAGCTGTTAGGCTAGCTTTTATAGAAACACCGGTTCTTTGTTTTAGATTTTAGGTGCTGAATAGTTACGATTTTTTTTATTTTGGGTAGCTTTTTGCAATGCAAACTCGCGCTTTTCGCACTTCGTCGACTAACCGCGACTCATCCCTACGCTATGACGTGGGACTGCTTTCTGCAGGTGCTCCAATCCTTGCCATGAGTTAAAAAGGGGACAGACCTTGTTTTTAAAACTTCCAAAACTCGAGGTTCGTACGCAGAAAACAAGGTCTGTCCCCTTTTTTATGCCTTTTTTTACCTGAAACTACTAATCTGCGCGGGGGCTGTGGCAATTGCTGCATCCAACAACATGAACATGCTTTTTTCCAAGCGACTTATTGAAAAGTCTGGCCGTCAAAGATTGATTCTGAGCGACTTCCTTATGGCAGACAGGACAGATTCGTTTGAGACCAGGTTCGGTTTTTGGGAAACAATGAGGACACCCCATGATAATCATAAGCTGATCTGGCACATTCATGGGGCGGTAAACTTTGGAAATCAAGTTTTCGCCCACAAAAAGTGATGTATCACAAAGTGGACATTTGACTGGTTGTAGATTTCTTGAATTTTTTATTTTTTTATGATTTTTTCTTCTATTATTATATGAAACATACCAGCAAATCAGTGCAATAATAACACAAACGGCTAATCCCATTAAAAAATAATCCATAGAAATAATTATAACTCAAAAAATAAGAACATGAAATTATTTTTTCTTGAAAATTTTATACCAAAGAACGACCAGCCAAAACCACAAAATTCTCAAAACAAGAAAAATTTTGAACGGATTATGAAGAATCTCTACAAAAAATTCGTGTCCTTTGTTGAATGTTTTTTCGCTTACTCGTTTTACTCGTTCTGAAAAAATACCAAACGCATCTTTGTAATACAAAAATATACTAGAAGAAAATCTGTTTCGTCTGCGATATGCCCATAAGTTTTTTTCTTTTATTCCGTCACTTAGTAAAACCAAAGATGGTTGTGCTTTAAATAGTGCAATTATAATATTATCTTCTATAATTTTAGAAAAATATCCTGCATGTTTGCCTAAAATTCTCATATTTTTGAAAGTGTCTTTTAGATTTTTTTCTGCTTTTTGAAGCGTTTTTTCAGTTGACCCCAAAAGATACAAAGACTTAAAATGGTCATCTAAAATTGTAAGAATTTGAATCACAGCTTCAAAAGGATTATATCGGTTTGGAACCGGGAGTTTAAGGAATTTAGCGGCTTTTAAAATAGATTTTGACACAGGAATAATCAAATCGGCACTTTTTATACATTCTGCAAAATCACCTTTATGTCGTGCTTTTAATAAATCCCAAATTGAAAGGAAAATTATCTGCTTTGTGCCAGGTTTTGCAAGAATTTCAAGAACTTCCGTTTCAAGTTCCTGAGGAGGACAAACATCCACAGGAACACCAACTAAAGAAATACGATTTTTTGCCATCTTTCTAACTCCCAAAAATCATCAGATTTATAAAACTCGTAAATTACAGTTTTATAGAATTGCAGACTGCACCGCAGCAATTCCGTAAAGTGCAGCAGTTTCGCATCGTAAAATATTAACATCAAAATGAATTGGTTCAAAATGCTCTTTTTGCAGAATTTCAACTTCCGCTGGACTAATTCCACCTTCGCTTCCCACAGCAAGTGCAGCTTTTTTGATGAAAGAAACATCAGACGCTGTTCTTTTTAATATATTTGCAATTGAATTCTCTTTTTCTTTCCGTTCAGAAAGCACAAGTGCAAGACTTTTTTCTTCGTTTTGCAAACAGCTGATTTCGTTTTGCCAGAATTCACAAGCCTGCTTTAATGAAAAAGGTGGTAACACTTTTGTCTGCACAGGAGAACCACTTTGTTGACGCGCTTCCCTGATAATTTTCTCAATTCTTTCTTTTTTATTACCCTGCAAAATTGTAGCACTGCTTTCTTCCGAATATTCTCCCACAACTGGAATGATTGTAGCAATGCCACATTCAGTTGCCTGTCGCACAATCAATTCGAATTTCTGAGGACGCGGCAAAAACTGAAACAAAAAAAATTCACATTTTTGATTTGAAGAATTAGAAGAAAAATCAGTTCCCTGAAATTCAATTTGTGAAATGTCGCTGCAAACCTGCAAAATCACAACGTGCGCTTTTTCATCTATTTTTGCAACAGTTGTTTCAAGCAGATTTCCATTTTGATGACGAACATTAATCATATCGCCAACTTTGCATCGTAAAACTTGACGTAAATAACGAAAATCTTTGCCTTCTAAAGTAATCAAATTATTATTAATTATTTGATTTTCCAAAATAAACTGACGCATTTATTGAGCAACCGCCATTTTCTCAGAATTTGTTTCTAAAAGATTTTTTTCATCCTGCAGTTCTTTCAAAGTTTTTGTAGATTTGATTAATTCATCAAAAGTTCCACTCTGCAAAATTTCAATTGCTTTGTTCAGCTGTAAATCCCAATCCAAATCATAAAGAGGACTTGCCTGATGACGCTGAACCTGCACGCGCAAAAGCCTTCGTAGAATTCTTTGTTCAAAAGGATAATCCTGACTGATTTTTTCAGCTTCCTGTTCAATCTGTTCTTCTGTCATATCAGGATTCATATCAACAGTTTTTGTGATGATTTCGGAGTTTATCATTTGCATGTAAAGTTCTTCTTCATCAGCATTCATTTTTTGCATGTTCAACACTTCTAAATCAGGCGGAATTCCAATTTTATCGATATTCACATCACTTGGAGTATAATAACGAGCCATTGTCATCTTAATTCCGTCTGTGTTGCTCAGTGGAATCACCTGCTGCACAGAACCTTTTCCGTAAGTACATTCACCAACAAGGTAAGCAAGATGATAATCTTTTAATGCTCCAGACACGATTTCTGACGCACTTGCAGAACCTCGGTTTATCAAAACGACAATTGGAATATTATTTTTAACAGTTGTTTTTTCACTCGAAGCCGAATACTGATGATTTTCATAAAAAAGTCTGCTTTTTGTGGTGACAACAGGTCCTTCGTTCACAAATTTATCTGCAACATCAACCGCACTTGTAATAAGTCCGCCGGGATTATCACGCAAATCAATAATAAGACCTGAATAATCTTTTGAATCAAAAAAATCCAGAGCTTCTTGAAGGCGAGGGGCAGTTTCTGGAGTAAACTGAATCAATCTTGCATATCCTATAGAAGAATTTTCTATCATACCAAATTTTACAGTCGGAACTTCGATTAAAGCACGAATTAAAGTAACATCAAACTGCATGTTTTCTCCACGCAAAATAGTAATTGTTACAGGAGTGCCAATTTCGCCACGCAGATTCTGCAAAACTTCATTCATAGTCATAGGAGCGGTTGGTTTTCCTTCAATTGCAATGATTTTATCACCTGACTGAATACCAGCCTTTGCACCTGGTGTATCTTCGATTGGGGAGGCAACTTCGACATAAGCCGGATTTTGCGGAGTAGATTCTGCGCTTTTGGAAATGGAAAGACCAACTCCACCGAAATTTCCGCTTGTTGTATCGCTTAAATCGCGCATTTCATTTTCGTCAAGATAAAGAGTGTATGGATCCCCGATAGATTCGAGCATGCCCTTGAGTGCGCCTTCGTACAGAATTTTCGGATCAAGTTCATCAACATAATTTTGCAGGACAAAATCAAAAACGGCGTTCAGTTTTTTTACATATTGATAGCTTAAAATTTTAGAATCATTATTATTTATGGAAGATTGCGCAAAACAAAGAGAAGTAAGAATCAAAAAGGCTGAAAAACCCAAAAAGTGTTTAAAATTTTTTTTCATAAAGACATTTTACTACACTGAGCATAAAAAATCTATTGAAAAAACAAAGTTTTGAAAATCTGATGAAAAATCAATCAAGTTCTGTAACAGTAAAATACATCCACAAATCTGGGGAATCAGACACAGTAAACAGATGGATAGTCAGGCGGAAATGTGCAATTCTATCAAAATGTTTCCGTTTGTATTCAAAAAGTCGGGTTTCATTTATTCCTTTGTACGAATCAATCAATATATCTCTATACATCATGTTTTTGTATGCTTCTTTATACTCAGGAAGAACATATTCGTTTGTAAGGATTTCTGTTGCAGTCTGATATGAGTCTCCTGAAAACTCCATTTCTTTGTGCCAGTTGCTTTTTCCAATTCCTTCTGTAAAAATATCTTTTGTAAGATTTGCCACAAATGAATACAATGGACGCTTTATCAAAGAAAGTTTGAATTCAGAAATATGATTTAAAATTGTTTCTTCGTTTGGAAGCTTTTCTGCGTTAGAATGATGTGAAAGCAGTTTTTCGAACTCAACTGTTGGAACGGGTCTTGAAAAGAAAAATCCTTGAATACTGTCGCAGCCAACATCATTCAAAAAATCAACCTGATCTTCATTTTCTACACCTTCTGCGGTAACATGAATACCAAGTTCTTTTGCCAGCGAAATTGTGTGTTCAATCAAACGGTTTCCGCCAAAATTTCCAATGTAATCAATCAAACTTTTGTCCAGTTTGAGCGTTTCAATGTGCATGATGTTGAGCGATGCCAAAGAAGAATAACCAGAACCAAAATCATCCATGTGAATAGAAAATCCTTCTTTGAAAAACTCATCAGCAATCTGTTTGATTTCATTATTTGTGATTGCGGCAGTTTCTGTGATTTCGATTGGCACAAACTGCCTGTCCAAATCGATTTCCTGCGTAATGCGTGTATATTGCTGAACTACATTTTTATAATAAAGACTTGCACGCGAAAGATTTATTGAAACCGGGACAATATCCTTGCCTTCAGAAAGCCATTTTTTTTGCTGATTGCAGACATTTCTGAAAACATATTCATCCAAAATCCTAATCATTCCATTCTGCTCAAAAATCGGAATAAAACTTCCAGGATTCATTATTGTTCCATCATCTTTTTGCCACCTGATTAATGCTTCTGCACCCACCAGGCGTTTTGTGTTCGGAGCATATTTCGGCTGATAGTAAATCTTAAAATCCTTTTTTGCAAGTGCAGTTTCAAAACTGTCAACAATTGCCTTTTCTTCAAAAATGCGTTTTGTATCATTTTCTTCAAAAAATGAAAAATTTGTTTCATTGTTTTCACGTGCTTTTTTCTTTGCAACAACAGATTCACTATATGAAAGTTCAATTTTTTTATCACTATTCCAAAAAGCCACACCAAAATAAGGACGCAAAACAGGAACATCTAGGTCAGTGGAAATAATGTTTAATGCGTAAGTGATATTTTTTATGCGCTGAATGATTTTTTCTTTATCAAAAGTTGGCAGAAAAATGATAAAATGGTCAGCGTTGATGTGTGCCGTAAGTTCCATTTTTTCAATTTCGGTGAGTTCAAGAATGGAATTCCAGACTGCTTTTATAACTGCATCGCCTTTTGCAATTCCACTTATAGAATTTATGATTTTAAAAGAATGGATATCAACAGAAATAATCACACCAGGAAGCGCATATTTGTGTAACTGTTCTTTGAATTTTACGTAATTATAACCTTTTGTAACCGGATCGATGTAAGCATATTCTTCAATCTGCGAAAATCTTGCTTTTTCATCGATTGCGACAATTTTTGTGTAATCTTTAATGACAGAAAATGCACAAATGTCATCATCATCGTTTTGTAAAAGCAAAAAAAGATGATTAAAATAAACTCGTTCGCCAAAAGGTGATTCAACCCAATAATTTACAGTGAATTCTCTGTTACCGTCAGCATATTCTTGTAAAAGATGTTCGCGAAGTTTTCCATAATAAGGTAAGTTTTTCTTGGAAATATCAGGAATTAGCTTTTTGACCCAGCGGTCTAAAAATTCTGAAAATGAACAAGGAGCACTCAATTCTGTAAAATCAAGAACAGAATGCAAATTGCCAGATTTATCTTTAAAGAAAAAATCAGTTTCAATCAAATCTTTTGATAAATTTACGTCAAAATAAGTGACTGCATCAGAAACTAAAGCATTTCGAAACTGAGCTTCATAGAAAAGTGCGCGCGAAAGTTTTGATAATGAATTTTCTTTTTCCTGCTTCAAAATTACTTCACTCTTGAGTTATTTTTTTTTATAAACTCATTTAAAATTATACCACACGTTTTTTAAATTGTCATTAATTTTCTGTAAATTTGTAGATTAATGATTATAAATTGATTGTAAATTAATTTTAATTGATTATAGATTTGAAATTTTGTTTATCAGTTTTTCTGGCGTCAAATCGTAAGCTTCTCCTCCAAATTTTTTTGAAGCATTTGCATGAGCTAGCACTCCAGTAATTGCTGCATCTTTTGCACTGTATCTTTGAGCCAGAAGAGAACCGATTAACCCTGCAAGAACATCGCCACTTCCACCTTTTGCAAGATTCTGTCTTCCTTCATCGCAGATAAAAACCTGATTTTCAGCTGCAATAAAGGTATCTGCACTTTTTATCACAATCGTTACATTTGGGAAAATCTGCATAATTTTTTTGGAAAGAGCGATTTTTTTGTTTGGATTATTTGCCAAAGTTTGTACAGAAAAATCTTTATCCCTAAAGTTTTGAAACGTTTCTGGAAAAAAATCTTTTGCTTGATGAAGAAAACGCAATATTTCCAGCAGATGCGGAGTTAAAACAATTCTTGCGTTGGAAATAGAATTTAATTTTTTCAAAAAAGGAATAAAATTCTTACAGCTAAAAACACCTGCATCAAGCACAATTGCAGGATTTTCTGTTTTATTGAACCATTCCAAAACTTCGTCAAAAATCAAAACAGATTTTTCATCTTCACAAAATCCAGGACCCAAAACAATTGCTGTCGTTTTAGCTGGAATTGAATCATTTATCATAAGTTCAGGAGAAATTTTGAACTGCTCCAAATCTGAAAAAGAAGTTTTAATCAGTGAAGTTAGTCCGCTTCCAAAATTCAATGCACTTGTGGCAGCGAGAATTGCTGCTCCAGATTTTTGACACGCAAAAACTGAAGTATGACCGTAAGTTCCTTTATGTGCAGATTTATTTTTTCTAAAAGGAAGTTTTGCATCCGACATTTCCAGTAAAAATGCGTCGGGCGGTAAAAAAGATTCAAAAACTTTTGATGGAATGCCAAGTGGAGCTTGAATTATAGTTCCGCAAACAGCTTTTGCTTTATCACTGAAAAGCGCAGTTTTATGCGCACCCATTGTGACTGTAAAATCAGCATGAAAATACAATGCTGAAGGAATGTCGCATGCAATTTTGACAGCTTTGATTTTGTTTAAAATATCAAAAATCTGCAAAAACTCTTTTGAAAGTTCTCCATGAAACCCAATTCCAAAAAGACAATCCACTATAATAGAAGAAAATGAAGAAAAATTGTTTTGATTTTTAAAATCCGAGAAATTATATAAATCATTAAAATCAGAATTGATTTGAGAATCAGCAGCAAGATTCTGTAAAAAAGTATTGATTTCGTCGGAAAAAACAGTATGGATAGCGAGTTTCTGGCACATTTCAAATTGAGTTTTTGCTTCTGCTGAAACAGGCATTTGCGGTACAAGAATCGTAACAGAAAGATTTTCATAAGCTGTGCGTAGAAGTCTTGCCAGAGCAAAACCATCACCGCCATTATTGCCTTTTCCACAGAGAATCACAATCTGACTTATTTTTCCCTTTTTGATGATGTTGATAATAAAATCAGACAAAAACCGAGCAGCATTTTCCATCATCAAAAAAGGCGGAATGGAAAGTTCCTGTTTTGCTAAATTTTCCAGTTCCGAAGGATTTTCAAATACTTTTTTCATTTCGTTGATTGGTTAGTTCTGCTAAAAATGCAGATTAATCAAAAAAGTTTTTTACGGCATTGCCAACTTCTTTGCCAGCGTTTTTTACATCATTTCCAGCTTTCTTTAAAGACTTTTTTGCCTTTTTTCCGTCTTTTTCAGCTTCTTTTTTAGCTTGAGCCCGCTTTTTTTCCAATTCTTTTTTTGTTTTTTTGATTTTTGCATCAATTTTGGCATCAGACCAGTCTGAATATTCACCAGTTTTTGTATTCAACTTTACAAGTTCCAGTTCCAAAGTGGTAATTTCCTTCAAAAGATTACTTTCCGCAAACATCACAGGTTGAGTAAGCACAAATGCAGAAAACACCAAAGCAATTTTTTTATTCAATTTCATATTTTCTCCCATTAAAGCACTGCGTTAGCGGCGAGCCATGGATGGCGACACCCCCCCCCAGACTGTCTAAAAACTACATTTTTGGTTGTTTTTTCTTCCTCAAACCCCATATTTAGTGTCGTTTTTTGTCTTTTCCATCAAATTTAACACTAGGGCTTTGAGTTTTTAGACAATCTCCCCCATAAAAAAAAAGACTGCGTTTACGGTAGCGTAATGTAGCATCAAATTCTTTTACAACATTGTGCTAAAGGTAGCGCAACATCAGGTTATTTTTTATCGTATCGATGCACATTCGTTGTATCAAAAAAAATCTACTTCAGGAAAATTAATCCCAAAACAGCCAGAGGAATCAAATAAAGTGCAAAATATTGTAATTTGCCTTTTTTAATCATTTTCATCAATAAAGTCAGAGATATGTATCCGGCGGCAAATGCAGCTGCACAACCAGCAATAACAGGAGTCGCACCAATTGTTGAAGAAACTTCACCCAAATCTTTCAGTTCAAGAACAAATGCACCGAGAATTGCCGGAATGGAAATGATAAAAGAATATTCTCCAGCTAAAGAACGATCCACTCCGCAAAAAAGAGCACCGGCAATCGTTGAACCAGAACGGCTTATACCAGGTAAAGTTCCAATTCCCTGCATAAATCCGATAATCAAAGCCTGAACTTTTGAAACCCCTGGATTTTTTTTATCATCAGAATTTTGTGAAATTTTTGAACTTCTTTTTTCAATGACAGATGATAAAATCAAAAACAGCGAAGTAACAATAAATCCACAGCAAGTTACTTTTATAGAAAGATTTGGAATCATTTTGCTGGAAACAATTCCCATCACACCCGTTACAATAGTAGAAAGGATTATTGCGATGATGATTTTTCGGTCTGTCTGGTCTTTTTGAGCCAAAACAGAATCAAATTCTTGAGAATTTTCTTTTAGTTTAGGACTTCTGGAAATCCATCTGCCTAAACATTTCAAAAGTTCCCAAATTTTTCGCCAAAAGTAAAGGCATACAGCAGCCAAAGTTGCAAGATGTAGAAAAACATCAAACAAAAGAGGAATATCATCCAGCCCAAAAATGTTTTGTGCAACTGCAAGATGACCTGAAGAAGAAATCGGTAAAAACTCCGCAATTCCCTGTAAAATTCCCAAAAGAATTCCTTGAATAACTGACATAAAAATCAAACTCCTAAGTTTTTAAATTATCTGGTATTATTTTTTCTTTTTTGTCGAATAAATAAAAATACACCGATTCCGACTGAAAAGACAATCATGATAAAACATAAAATCTGTCCCGTAGAAAAGTTCAAAAGCGATGTATTTGTATAAATCGGTGCCGACGAATCTTTTGCAATTCTGTAGCCGATATCTGCATCTGGTTCCCTAAAATATTCTATTATAAAGCGGAAAAATCCGTAACCTGCCGTGTAAATGCAGCTGAGCATACCGTCGAATTTTTTATGTTTACGGAAAAACCAGATTATGAGCCAGAGAACAATTCCTTCAAAAAATGCTTCATAAAGCTGACTTGGATGACGTGGAAGATTTACAAGTTTATCAGCAGTAATGTTCATGCCGATTTTAGCCGCAAATTCCTGAACCCACAAAAGATTTGAAGAAAATTTTTCTGCTTCAGGAAAAACAATTCCCCAAGGCATAGTTGTAATTCTACCGTAAAGTTCGCCATTTAGAAAATTACCAATGCGTCCAAAAGTATAACCAAGCGGAATTGCACAAACCATTGCATCAATCCACTTGCCAATCGGCTGTTTATGACGTTTACACCAGATAATCATTCCCAAAAGTCCACCAACAAAACCGCCGTGATAAGACATTCCAGCAAGTCCAGTAAAATGTCCCTGAGAATCAAAAGGCCAGAAAATAAGCCACGGTTTTTTCCAGTAAACTCCACTAGTATCATAAATCAAAGTAGAAAAAATTCTTGCACCAATGAGCAGAAAGACAATTCCAGTTGTAATAAAACTGAACAAATCATCTTCTTTGAATTTGTAGTTTTTTGAATCAAGAGCGCCTTCTTTTGCAACTTTTTTCAAAACATAATAAGCTGTCAAAAAAGCGAAACAATACATAAGTCCGTACCAGCGGATTAAACCCAAAAATTTTACGCCTGGAAAAATTTCGGGATGAATCCATGACGGATAATTTAAATATAAAAACATTATTAAATCCTCCAGAAATTTCTAAATCCAATCACTTAAATCCTGATACCCTGTTCACTTGCTTTTACAAGTTTTGATTTAAGCAGATTATTTTCTTTTCTAAGCTGATTTATTTCATACTGCTGTGTCTTAATCATTTCGGCAAGTTCACCGATAGAAAGCGAACCGCTGGAAACAAGATCATCAATGCCAGAAAGTTTCAGATTGTAATCTTCAGCAGCATCTTCTTCAGCAAGTTGGAAATTATCATTCGAAAAACTGTCAGGATTAAACGCTGCATCAAACTGATGAGGAACTGTAGAAATGATTTTGTCTGCGATGCGATAAATTGCCTGTCCCAAAACAGATTGAGGTTTGTAAACAACAACAGGCAGTTGGGAAGCAAGAGCTTTATCCTGCAGCATATCGCGATACATTAATCCAAGATATTCAATTTCAAGACCAAGATATTGATTGCAGGAAGATTTTATGCGCTGGGCACGATCTGCATCTTTTGGATCTTCAATCATGTTCATTACAAGACGCGGACGGAACTGCTGCATTCTGCTTATGAAAATCTGAGTATTCGCAGGATCGCAATTGGCAAGAGCTTGAATAAGATTTGGAATGTAAAGTTTTTGCATCGTTGCAGAATCTTTTTTGAGGTTATCAAGGTAAGCACGACCTGGGGTGCCACGTTTAAAAGTTGTATACAAAAGACGGAAAGTTGCATTTTTTAGAAAAAGATAACCGTTCAAAGTTGCAGTAACAGCTGGAGCTGAAACAACAATTCCTTGTGGTGAAAGCAAAAACATATCAAGAATAAATTGATGAGTACCAGCACCCAAATCCAAAATAATGTAATCTGTATCAATGTTTTTAAGATTTCTGATTAATCTAACTTTCTGGACATGTTTGAGAGAAGTTAAATCAGGAATTTGACTATCACCAGCGATAAAGCTTACATTTTGATAGTCAGTTTGTTGAATGATATCTTTGAAATCGCTTTTTTCAGTAAACCATGAACCAAGACTAGCGGCTCCAGGTTTTTGCCCAATCACAAGATGAAGATTTGAAGCACCTAAATCAAGGTCAACAAGAACAACTTTTTTTCCCTGTTGCCCCAAAGCGATTGCTAAGTTTGCAGAAAGAAGGCTTTTTCCAACACCACCTTTTCCGCTTGCTACTGGAATTATTTGTGACATATAAAAATTATAACACTAAAGTTGAAAAAATAAAAGAATCAATTTTTAGTTTTATATTTAAAAAAAGGAGGGGGAAGTCTCCCTCTCGCTTCAGCCGCAAAAAAGCTCCACAAAACGCAAATTCAAGCAAAAAGATTTAGTCATTTGTGGAGCTTTGTTGTGTCTTCCGCTACCCCCTCTGCGGGGATACCCCGCAACGCCCCAAGAAAATAACTTAGGTCTGTCCCTTGTCCCTGTCTCGTGTTGAAAAAGCAGACACCCTTGCAAGTTTTGTTTGCACGAGCCATGAGTTTTTTTAACGCTCCGCTAAAAACTTATACATGCAGCAGTTTGAACCAAGGTCTGTCCCCATTTTTTTTAATATTGCTATTTTCTTAAAACCTGTTATAATGTTTCTTATGATAGAAACAATCTTGATTGAAGGTTTTATTTACGGAATTATGGTTTTGGGACTGTTTATCAGTTACAGAACTTTAAACTTTTGTGACATGACTGTAGATGGCGCATTTCCAATGGGTGGATGCATTCTTGCGGCTTGTCTGACACACGGTCTTGCACCTTCTGTCGGCATTTTCATGGCTTTCTTTGGTGGCTGTGTTGCCGGTCTCTGCACAACTCTTATTTATACAAAACTTAAAGTACCAGATTTACTTGCTGGCATCCTTATGATGACAATGCTTTATTCTGTAAATTTAAGGATTATGTCAAATCGTGCAAACATTTCATTTTTGCGTATTCCTACAACTTTTTCTAGAATCATTTCATTTACAGAATTAAAATTCCCAAATATTCCAAACGAAACTGGCATTTTGATTTTTCTAATCATTTTTATTTTGATTTTCAAACTGCTTCTGGATTTGTTTTTCCATACAGATTTAGGTTTGACAATGGGTGCTCTCGGTTCAAATCAGCAGATGGTCATTTCTCAGGGTGTAAATCCTCAGATTGTTCGTGGAATTGGAGTTTGCGTCGGAGACGGACTTGCAGCGCTTTCCGGTGCCTTTGCAAGTATGTATAATGGTTTTGCTGATGTTGGAAGTGGAACTGGAATCATTGTAAGCGGTCTTGCCTCTTTGATGATTGGAGAATTTATAATCCGTTCTAACAAAATTACTTGGATTACGTTGCGAGTTCTAATTGGTTCCATAATTTATCGTGCACTTATGCTTTTGGCACGCCGTTATGGGCACTACATCCATCTGACTGCAAATGACCTCAAACTCATTACCGGTATTTTGATTATTATTTGCCTTGTGATTGCAAAACTGAAAACAAAAAAAGGTGGAAAAAATGCTTAGACTTGAAAATATTGGAATCACTTTTAATCCAGGAACATCTGATGAAAATATCGCATTAAAAAATATTAATCTTGAAATACAAAAAGGTGATTTTATCACGGTTATTGGTTCTAATGGTGCTGGAAAGTCTACTCTTTACAACGTCATTTCTGGAACTTTGCAGCCATCGTGCGGACACATCTTTTTGAATTCACAGGAAATCACAAAACAACCTGAATACAAAAGAGCAGCTTACATCGGACGCATTTTTCAAAATCCACTTTTAGGAACAGCTGGCAAAATGTCTTTGGCTGACAACATGATGATTTGCAGTAAAAAAGGATGGAAAGGATTAAAAATCAGCCTGACAAAAAAGAAAAAAGAAGAGTTTCGCGAAAAATTAAAGCAATTAAACATGGGATTGGAAGAACGCCTGAACGATAATGTTGAACAGTTTTCAGGTGGACAGCGTCAAGCGCTTACTTTGCTCATGACTGTTCTTTCAAACCCAGAAATTCTGCTTTTAGATGAACATACTGCTGCTCTTGATCCCACAAATGCAGCTATCGTTATGGAATTGACAAAAAAATTTGCACAAGAGAATAATCTTACGGTAATGATGGTTACTCACAATATGCAGCAAGCTTTGGATTACGGAAATCGTCTTTTGATGATGGATGGTGGAGAAATCATTATGGATATCAAAGATTCCGAAAAACAAAAACTTACTTTGCAAGATTTAGCTGACCGTTTTAAACAGATAAAAAATCATCAGATAATCAGTGATAAGATGATTCTGCAGTAACATTAATTTTTTTTACTTTTACTTACAATTACACTTCCTCGAACTTGCAACAAACAGCAAATTTAGATAAAATTAGCCATCAATTTCTATTAAACTCAACAACATGGGGGCTTTTATGACTACAAAAAAAGAAGAACAGATGATTATTAAGAAGCTCGAAAAACTTGCTGTCCATAATGATCCAATCAATCCTGAACTTTATCAAAAATATGAAGTAAAACGTGGTTTGCGTAATGCAAATGGAACTGGTGTTTTGGTTGGACTTACTCGTATTGGTGATGTTGTTGGTTATGAAATTAAGGACGGTCAAAAAATTGCAGTTCCTGGTCGTCTTATTTACCGTGGATATAATGTTGAAGACCTTGTAAAAGATGCTGAAAAAAATCATCAGTTTGGTTTTGAACAGTGTGCATATCTTTTACTTTTTGGAGAACTTCCAACTCAGGCAAATCTTCAGAAATTCTGTGATTATCTTGGTGAATGCAGAACGTTACCTCCAAATTTTACTGAAGACATGATTATGAAAGCGCCTTCGAACGATATTATGAATAAAATTGCACGAGGCGTTCTTGCAAGTTATTCTTATGATGATGATCCTGAAAATCGTTCTGTTGGAAATGTTATTAAACAATGCATTCAGCTTATTGCACGTTTTTCAACTTTGGCAGCTTATGGATATCAGGCAAAACGCCGTTATTATGATAACAAATCGATGTTTGTACATAATCCAAAACCTGAACTCTACACAGCAGAAAACTTTTTGCGCCTGATTCGTTCAGACAAACAATATACACGACTTGAAGCAGAAACTTTGGATTTGGCATTGATTCTTCACGCAGAACACGGAGGAGGAAACAACTCTTCTTTAACTGTGCATGTTGTTTCATCAGCTGATACAGATACTTATTCTGCAATCGCTGCAGCTGTAGGTTCACTTAAAGGTCGCCGTCATGGTGGTGCAAATATTCGTGTTGTTGAAATGATGGATGACATTAAGGCAAATGTAAAAGATTGGTCAAATGAAAACGAAGTTGCTGAATATATCAAAAAAATTGCTACAAAACAGGCTTTTGACCGTACTGGACTTGTTTATGGAATGGGTCATGCAGTTTACACAATCAGCGATCCTCGTGAAGTCCTTTTGAAAGAAAAAGCTCGTCAGCTTGCAGTAGAAAAAGATTGTCTTGCAGAATTTGAACTTTACAGCACAATCGAAAAGGTTGCGCCTTCTATCATTCAGGAAGTTCATCACTCAGATAAAAAAGTGTGTTCAAATGTTGATTTTTATTCTGGTTTTGTTTATACAATGCTCAATATTCCACGCGAATTATTCACACCATTGTTTGCAATCTCAAGAATTGCCGGATGGTCTGCACACAGAATCGAAGAAATTGTCAGTGGCGGCAGAATTTATCGTCCTGCTTACAAAAATGTTTCTGAAGAACGCCCTTACATTCCAATGCTGGACAGAAAATAGAACATGGCAAAAGAACGTCTTGATAAACTGCTTTCTCACGAAGGTTTTGGTTCTAGAAAGGACATCAAAAAAATGCTTCGTTCCAGAACTGTTTTGATAAATGGAAAGCAGATTTTTGATTCATCGATTCAAGTAGATGCGGATAAAGATGCTATCATCATCGATGGGGAAAAAATCGATTTTCACAAAAATATTTACCTGATGATGAATAAACCTCAGCATGTTGTTTCAAGTTCCAAAGATGGCGAACATCAAACTGTTTTTGATTTGCTTGATGAAAATCTGCGAACTCCATATTTAGTTGAAAAACTTCATCTGGTTGGCAGACTGGATATGGACACAGAAGGCTTGCTTTTATTTACGACTGACGGCGAATTAACACATCGCTTGATTTCACCAAAATCCCACATCAGCAAAACTTATTTTTGTGAACTAGAACATGCAGAATCTGAAAACAGGCAGACAGAGATTGCAAAATTGTTTAAAGATGGCATTTTTGTAGGTCCTGATGATAATGAACCTGGATTTAAATGTCAAAGTGCGTTTATTGACTGGAAAGATGAAAAAACAGCACTTCTGACAATTTATGAAGGAAAATATCATCAGGTAAAAAGAATGTTTGCTGCAGTAGGAAACAAAATTGTCTATCTGAAACGCATTTCAATGGGAAAGCTGCAGCTGGACGAAAATCTTTCCTTAGGTGAATACAAATTTCTAGACGACACAGATTTGCAAAAATTATACGAATAATCTTTTGCATTTTTAAAACAAGGTCTGTCCCTGGCTCGTTTTGAAAATTTACACATCAACGAAATTTTCTTCTAACGAGCCGCGAGTTTTTTTAACGCTTCGCTAAAACTCGTTTAAATTTGTTTAAAACAAGGTCTGTCCCTGTTTTTACGAAGTGTGGAATTTAATTGGGGACAGACCTAAGTTTACCTGTTTTACGAAGCAAAATTTGACTTTTAATATAGAAGAAAGTGAGCTTTTTCATTATTTTTACTTTTATTGTTACATAAAAGTTTTTCTCTTTAAACATTTTTTGTTTTAAATTATAATTACAAGTTACGATGAATTATGAAAATCCGTTGATTGTTCAAGGTGACCGTTCTCTTTTACTTGATGTGCATGCTCCTTTAGCGGAAGAGTGTCGAAATGCTCTGATTCCATTTGCTGAGCTGGAAAAATCGCCTGAACATCTGCATACTTATAAATTGTCTCCTCTTTCTCTTTGGAATGCTGCCAGTGCGAATTTTTCTGCTGATGATGCTGTTGCTGTTCTTCAAAAGTATGCTCGTTATGATGTTCCTCAGTCGATTATTGTATGGATTAAAGAAATTTCGAGCCGATTTGGAAAAATCAAATTGATTGATGCACCGAATGTTCATTTTGCTGATGACGAAGAAAAGGTGATTGTGAACAAATCTGAAGATGGAAAGGAAAAATATCAGAAAATTAGGGAGCAGTATTTGTTTTTGGTGGCTGACAGCCTTGCCGTTTACAAAGAAATTGGTGCAAATAATTCTGTAAAAAAATATTTAACTGTCCCTGTGAAGTTAATTGCACCTGATGCACCTGAATTTTCATATATTTTGAAACTAACTGATAGAGGGACTATCAAACAGCTGCTTTTGCAGTCAGGATGGCCGGTTAAAGATGAAGTTCCGCTTTGTGATGGTGAAAGTCTGACTATCAATTTGAGAGATAAACTATCAAATGGCAAAGAATTTATTATTCGTGATTACCAAAAAAAATCGGCACAAGCATTAATTGGCGATAAAGGGCCTGGTACCGGGTTTGGAACAATTGTTTTGCCTTGTGGTGCTGGAAAAACTATTGTCGGTATGACGATTATGGACATGCTTAAAACTAGTACTTTGATTATTACAACAAATATTTCTGCTGTCCATCAATGGATTGATGAACTTTTGGATAAAACTGATTTGGACAGGGAGCAGATTGCTGAATATTCTGGCGAAAATAAAGAAATCAAACCTGTTACTGTTGCGACTTATCAGGTTTTGACTTGGCGTCCTGATAAAGAAGGTCCGTATCCTCATTTTTCACTTTTTCATAAACGCAACTGGGGACTTATTATTTATGATGAAGTGCATATGCTTCCAGCTCCTGTTTTCAGAGTTGTTGCTGAACTTCAAGCTGTGCGTCGTGTTGGTCTTACGGCAACTCTTGTGCGCGAAGACGGTTGTGAAGGTTATGTTTTCAGTCTGGTTGGTCCAAAAAGATATGATGTTCCATGGAAAGAGCTGGAACGTGAACATTGGATTGCGGATGCTGAATGTATTGAAGTGCGCATTGATTTACCTGTTTCGTCCGAAATTGACTATGCTGTTTCAACTGCACGGGAAAAACACAAAATTGCAAGTATGAATCCGGAAAAATTGCCTATTGTGAAGGAAATTATTCAAAAATGTCCTGATGATAAAATACTTGTGATTGGTCAATATTTGCAGCAGCTTAATCTGATTGCAAAAGAACTAGACGTTCCTCTCATCACTGGAAAAACTCCAAATTCGGAACGCGATAAAATTTATGCTGATTTTAGAAGTGGAAAAATAAAAGTTCTTGTTGTGTCTAAAGTTGCAAACTTTGCAATTGATTTACCGGATGCTTCTGTTGCAATTCAGGTGAGCGGAACTTTTGGAAGCAGACAGGAAGAAGCTCAGAGACTTGGCCGTATTTTGCGTCCGAAAGAAAGAAAATCTCGTTTTTTCACTTTGATTACAAGAAACACTGTTGAAGAAGAATTCGGCTCAAACAGGCAGAAATTTCTTGCAGAACAGGGTTATGAATATAAAATTGTCAGATATGACGGAGAGTTGAACCTTGAAGAATGATTTTGAAATAGCAGACTGGCAGGAATCTATAAATTCTCTTTCTGATAAAGATTTTTTCTATTTAATGCGTCTTTATTTGGGTGAAATAAAAACTCCGTACAATAAACAGAGACTTGTTTCTCAGCTTGCAAGTTTTATCAGAAGGCCGGAAAATCTTCAGAGTATTCTGGATTTGCTTGATGATTTTGATATAAAAATTCTCACCGCAATTGACATGATACATTATCCATCTCAGCAAGTTCTTTTTGATTTTTTTGAAGGGGAATTCACGAAGGAACAGCTTTATTCCAGAATTTTAAATCTTTGCGAACGTCTTTTGATTTATAAAAAGACAAATCCGCAGACTTTGACAGAAAATATTTACATTAATCCGTTTTTAAAAGATGATTTGAAACTTTATTTTGATAAAAAACTTATTTTTACGGAAGAAAAAGTAATGTTTTTTTCCACTGAAGATGTTTTTGCACTTTCTCCAAATTTTCTTGCGGCGTTTATTTCTTTTGTTCAAAACAAAGGAATTTCGTGCAAGGCTGACGGTTCCTTGAAAAAAAATGATGTCGCACGTTTGAACGAAATATTTTTTGGAAAAGAAAAAATAATCCAGCTTTTGACGACGGCGTTTGTAAATCTTTCGATTTTTAAAGAAGGTGACAGGACTTTTGAAATAAACAATTCCAGAATGCAGGCTTTTTCGCTTTTGCCTGAAAATTTCCAATATTCATTGATTTGTGCAGCTTCTGTTTCTAGATTTAGTAACGAAGGATTGCGAAAAGAATCTCAACTTTTACTGGACTGTCTTTCATCGATACCGCAAAATGGTTTTTCCAAAAGAAACATTCTTCGCTTGGCTTTTTTGACGAGTACAAAGCAATCGTCATCTTTCAGCGGAGGAAAAAAAGTTACCAGTCGGTTTAGTCAGATTTTGCAGGCTGCACGGCAGGATAATGCTGAACACATTTTGCAGGATTCTGCGCTTCTTGAAAGCATGATTGACAGTGCGATTGAATTCGGACTTTTACAAAAAATGGGAAAATCTGAAAACGGTACTGAAATTTTTAATGCAAATCAAATTATTTTGAAGCCGATGAATAATCAAAATGCTCAAAAAATTCTGAGTATTGATTCAACTTTTACAGTTACCATTTTGCCGGGTCTTGATTTGAAGACGCTGCTTGACTTTTCCAAGTTTATGTTTATAAAAAAGTATGATGTGGTGACAGAGTTTGAAATTACAAAGCAAAGTGTTTCAATTGCATTTGATTTTGGTTTTACTCCAGAACGGATTTTTTCGCTTTTATCAGATTATTCAAATTACGAAATTCCGCAGAACTTGAAAATCAATATTACTGAATGGTTCAACACTTATAACAGTGCAGTTTTGTATGAAGGTTATGTTTTGAAAGTTTCTGAGAATAATTCTTCTCTTGTTGAAAATAATCCAAAAATCAAAACTTTTATCAAAGAAAAACTTGCGCCTGGTATTTATTTTTTAAAAATTCCGCAGAATTCTGATATAAAAGATTTTATTTCTCAAAGTGGACTCGAGTTTTTGGGTAAAACGAAAACTTCAACGGAATTTTCAGAATTTACAAATTTTCCGCTTTTGCGGCCTGCTCAAAAAATCAGTTTGTCTGATGAAATTTCTAATGATTTTGATGATTTTTCAGAACAGCACAGAAAGAAAAATCCCGATTTAAAGAACGATTTACTTGAAATTCTTGAAAAAATGGAAATTGAAGACAATCAAAAAGCATCGCTCAGATATCGGATTGAACATCAGCTGATTTTGTGCGAAGAGCATTTGAAGCATACGGCTGTGCGCACTGAAATTTTTGAGGCGAAAGGTACAGATTACGCTGGTAAAGTACATTTGATAGAATCTTCTATAAAAGATGAAGATTTAATGGAAATTCAGCTTCCAAAGCAAAGTTCAACTTTGAATTCATTTGAGAATTCAGACTCAAATCAGCAAAATGAAAATGGATTTTCTTCTTTTCTGGGGCATGCAATTGGAATTTCCAAAAACGAAGGGGAATCTGTTCTGCGTTTTGTGCTGGAACCTTCAGGAGAGATTTGCAATTTTTTGGTTAGTAAAATCACAAGTGTAAAAAGGATAAGGTACTAGAAAATGAAGCTTTATATTGTCAGACATGGGACAACAGATTGGAATGCGCAATGTCGTTTTCAGGGGAGAACTGACATTGAATTAAACAGTAACGGACGGATGCTTGCCGGAAAACTAGGCGAAAAACTGGAAAACGTTCATTTTGACTGCATTTATTCGTCACCTTTGAGTCGTGCTTTTGAAACAGCAAATTTGATTCGCGGTCACAGAAATATTCAGATTATAAAGAATGATTTACTCACCGAAATTGGATTTGGAGAAATGGAAGGCAGTTTTTCTGATGATTTTTTGAACACAGACAATCCTAGAAAATATTTTTTTTCTGAGCCGCAGAAATATGTTCCGCCAAAAGGCGGTGAATCTTTTGAGCAGATTTGCCAGAGGACAAAGAAATTTGTGCAGACTGTAATTGAACCAAATTTTCAAGAAAATCCAGAGGGATGTTATATGGTTGTGGCGCATGGTGCTTTGATTGCGAGCATGATTTGTTATCTTGAAAATCACGGAATTGAAAATTTTTGGGGAAATGGCTTAAAAGGCAATTGCGAGGAAGCCATTTATGAATTTGATGGAAATAATTGGAAAAAAAATGATAATTTCAAAAAATGATGAAAATTCTGCCCAAATCACAGCAGAAATTTTAAAAAAAGGCGGGATTGCAATTCTTCCGACAGACACAGTTTATGGATTCAGTGCAATTGTAAATAATTCCACAGACAAAAAAATCAGGGAAATTAAAGGGCGCGCTGAAAATAAACCTTTTATCCAGTTGATTGCAGAACCAAAAGATATTTTTGATTACACTGATGATTTTATTCCGCCAGAGATTCTTGCAAAATGGCCTGGCGCTTTGACGATAATTGTTCATAACAAAAAAAGTTTTGATGATTCACAGACAACAGCATTCCGCTGCCCAAAAGACAGCTGGCTTAGAAACATCATCAAGTTGTGCAATTTTCCGATTTTTAGCACAAGCGTGAACAAAAGCGGCTGCCCAATTCTAGAAACACCTCAGTTAATTCTCGAAACATTTGAAACAAATGTAGATTTGATAGTAGATGACGGCGAAAAAAAAGGAGCTTTGCCTTCCACATTAATCAAATTGGAAAACGGGAAAGTTCAGGTGCTTCGTCAGGGTGAAGTGATTATTTAAAAAAGACCTAGAAAATGTAAGGTCTGTCCCTGTTTTTTTTAGCTCCAACTGAAAAATTGCACACCACACAAATTATGTTTGTGCAAACTAGGGACAGACCTTACTTTTTTAGACCTTGATTGCTACGAGTTTTAATGAGAATTGAAATTCTCTTTTAAAAACGTGAAAAACAGGGACAGACCTTCTATTTTCCAATTTCCCACTTTAATATTCTGCATTTTTATGGTAAATTTAAATCATGACATATTTTTTTGAAACTTATGGTTGCGAGATGAATATTGCTGAATCTGCCTCGGTGGAACAGCTTTTACTTTCACGCGGCTGGACAAAAGCTTTTTCTGCTCAAGTTGCTGATTTGGCTATCATCAATACTTGCTCGGTACGCGAAACTGCTGAAAACAGAATTATGGGGCGTCTTGGCTGGTTTAGTGGATTAAAAGCTGTTCGTGAAAAAAAACTTGGTGCTAAAACAAAACTTCTGGAAGAAGCCGTTGAATATGTAAAAGATGGCGCAAAACCTTTAACTCTTGTGGTGATGGGCTGCATGGCTGAGCGTCTGTTAAAAGATTTTCAAAAAAATTATCCGTTTGTTGATTATGTTGTGGGAACTTATGCAAAACATCATTTTGGAGAAATAATTGAAGCAATCGAAGAAGGACGTAAACCTTTTGAAATTGATGACACAAATGAATATAAATTTGCTTCTGTTTCGGCTGAACCGGGCGCATTTTCAACTTTTGTGCCGATTATGCATGGCTGTAATAATTTCTGCACATATTGTATCGTTCCTTATGTTCGCGGCCGTGAAATCAGTCGTCCAGTAAATGAAATTTTAAATGAACTTGACGTTTTAAGTAAGATGGGCGTTCTTGAAATCTGTTTAATCGGGCAAAATGTTAATTCATATCACGGAAAAATCAAAAATGAACTGAAATCCATAAATCAATCTGAAAATTCTGATAAGTCTGAAAATTCCGCTGATTTTGACAACTGCTGTTTTGAAGTAAAAAATCCAGATGACGTAACGTTTGCGGAACTTCTTCAGCTGATTGCAAATCATTTAAAAAAGACAAATTCTTCTATTAAATGGGTACGATTTATGTCTTCGCATCCAAAAGATTTAACAGATGATGTGATTGATGTGATTGCAAAAGAAAAAGTTTTGTGCCGTCATATTCATCTTCCGGTTCAGCATGGTTCAAATGCCGTTCTGCAAAAAATGAACCGCCGCTACACTCGTGAACATTATCTAGAACTTGTAGATAAAATTAAGTCAAAAATTCCTGAAGTTTCGCTTACTACTGATATAATGATGGGATTTCCTGGTGAAACTGAACAGGATGTTTTGGACACTTTGGATTTGATGGAAAAAGTCTGTTATGAATCTGCAATGATGTATTATTATAATCCGCGTGAAGGAACTCCTGCTGCAAAAATGGAACAACTGCCTGTGGAAGTGCGCAAAGAAAGACTTCAGCGGGTGATTGATTTGCAGCTTGAACACACACATCGTCAAATGAGCGGCCGTGTCGGAAAAATTGTGCCTGTTCTTGTGGAAGGTGTGAGTCGTGATGATAAAACAGAACTTTTGGGACAGACGGAACAGCACGAAAAAGTCGCATTTAAGGCAGAAAAATCCTGCATCGGTCATTTTGTGAATGTTAAACTTACAGAATTGAGTGGAAACACTTTCAGAGGTGAATTATGGTCTTAACTTTGATTGTTTTTTTAGCAATTGTCATTTTCATGGCAGTTTTTATTGGAAAAAATTTGCAGAATGTTTGTTCCCTATGGCTTTTCAAATCTTTTGAAAATGTACCATCGGCTGTGCTCGTGCTTTTTGCATTTGCTGCTGGCATTGTTTTTTGCATCCTGCTGATTATCATTTTTAAATTAAAAAAATCATTAGCAGATGAACCTGTAGATAAATCATCAGTTCAGTTGAAACGTGAAAAACAGCAGAAAAAAGAGGAAATTCTTGAAAAAAAAGCTGCTTTGAAACGTGAAAAAACTGAAAAAAAGTTGAAAAATCTTCAGGCTAAAAATAAAAACAAAGAAGATGGCAGTCTTTTGCAGAAAGCTGAAGAAATTCACAAGGAAAATGATTCCAAAAAGGAAAATGAACAAAAATAAGGATGTGATTTGCTGATGAAAAAGATGATTTTGTTTTTTGCAGCATTTTGTATTGTTCAGTCATTGTTTTGTGCGGAACTGACTGCAAAGTTTGTGACTGTCGAAGCTGGCAAAAAAGATACAGTTGAAGAATCAATAGAATATTTAAAATCAAACGCAAAGACAATTTCAAATCCTTCTGAAAAACGTGCTGTTTATATTTTTTTGGCTTCGCTTTTGGAACAGATGGCTTATTTTGATGAAGCTCAAAAGTATTATGCAATGGCTGCAGGAATTTCAGCTGGTGATGCTCAGGGAATGCCAAAAAAAACAAATGAACAGATAGTTTTGGACGCTGTCAGATGTGCTTTGAGCAGCGGAGATTTTGCAACTGCCGACAGTTATTTGAACTCGGCTGTCAGAAACTCAAAAGATGAAACTGTGCAGGCTTACATAAAACTTTATTCTCAGTGGAGTGAACTTTGCAAGGCAAATTCGGTGGAAGAAATAAATGAGCCAGTTTTGATGCTGCAGGCTTATGCAAAAATGGATTCTATGGAATGTGTGCGTTCTTCGATATTTCTGACGCTGTGGTATTTAACTGGTGATAAAAATTATGCAGGTGAAATAGAAAAACGTTATCCTTCGTCTGTGGAAGCAGCAATTGTAAAAGGTGATGTCCAGCTTTTGCCAACTCCATTCTGGTTTTTTGTACCGAAAACAGGCGAAGCAGAGCAGGGAACTGGAACTTTTACGGTTTCAGAAAATGATGAAAAGGATAATTCTTTAAATCAAAATGATGCAGAAAATGATGCGGATGAAAATGCTGCAAAACCAACAAAATGGCAGCTTGGACTTTTTAAAACTGAAAGTAATGCAAAACTTCTGCTTGATGAGGTGGTAAAAAAAGGATTTGATGCATTTATTACATCTGAAAAAAGAGCCAGCGGAACAGTTTACTACATTGTTCTAGTTCGTGAAGACAAAACTGGAAATGTGGCAGAACGCTTACGAAGTGCCGGTTACGACTGTTATGCAGTTGATTAATTGATTGGAAATTAAGTTTTTATGTTTAAACTGTGGCAAGGATAGTAGGAGCGCCGAAGGCGGCCACTGGACTGAGCGTAGCGAGGGAAGCGGCTGGAGCGATAGCGGAACTCCGGATAGCCTGTTTTTTGCGAAGCAAAAAGCCACCCAAAATAAGAAAATTAAAACTTCGATTAACTTTGTTTTTTGAAGTCATGTTGATACTATAGCTTGGAGGATTTAATGGCTAAAACATTTGATGACAAAAAAATCATCTACACTATGGATAGAGTGACACGCTCTTATGGAACTAAAGTTGTATTAAAAGATATAAGCATTTCGTATTATTATGGTGCAAAAATTGGTGTAATCGGTCCAAATGGTTCTGGTAAATCATCTCTTTTTAAGATTTTGGCAGGAATTGATAAAGATTTTGCCGGCGAAACGACACTTGCTCCAGGATATACAATCGGTTATCTTGAACAGGAACCTCAGCTTGAGCCTGGAAAAACTGTAATGGACATTGTAAAAGAAGGTGTAAAACCAATTACTGATTTACTTGCGGAGTTTGACCAAATTAACGAGGCTTTTGGCGACCCTGATGCTGATTTTGATAAACTTTGTGCGCGTCAGGGTGAAGTTCAGGAAAAACTTGATGCAATGGATGCTTGGAATCTGGATAATAATCTTGAGCTTGCAATGGAAGCTTTGCGCTGTCCTCCGCCTGAACAGATTGTTGATGTTCTGTCTGGGGGTGAAAGACGACGAGTTGCTTTGTGCCGACTTCTTTTGCAAAAACCTGACATTCTTCTTCTTGATGAACCGACTAACCATCTTGATGCAGAAACGGTTGCTTGGCTCGAAAAACATTTGCAGGATTATCCTGGAACTGTAATTGCAATTACTCATGACCGCTACTTTTTGGACGATGTTGCTGGCTGGATTTTGGAATTGGATCGTGGCGAAGGATATCCTTTCAAAGGAAATTATTCATCATGGTTGGAACAGAAAAATGCCCGCTTAGCTCAGGAAAGCAAAAACGAAACTTTGCGCCAGAAAGAAATCCAACGTGAATTGGAATGGATTCATATGGGGGCAAAAGGACGGCAGGCAAAACACAAGGAGCATATTACTCGTTACAACGAACTTATGGCGCAGGAATCGAAAAAGCAGCTTAAAGATACGCAGATTTCTATTCCTGCAGGTCCGCGTCTTGGCGGTCAGGTAATCGACATTGAAAATCTGACAAAATCATTTGGTGATAAGCTTTTGTTTGAAAATTTGAACGTGCACATTCCTGCTGGTGCAATTATTGGAATTGTCGGTCCGAATGGTGCTGGTAAAACAACTTTGTTCAAAATGATTGTGGATGCAGCTGGCCTTGAAGGCGGTGAAAAACCTGATTCTGGAACTATAAAAATCGGTCAAACTGTAAAGCTTGTTTATGTCGATCAGATGAGAAGCGGACTTGATATGAACAAAACTGTTTACGAAACTTTGGGTGATGGCGGAGATCTTGTAAAACTTGGTGCTGTGGATGAAAAAGGACGCGCACTTGAAGGCGGTGTCCGCGAAGTAAATGCACATGCGTATTGCGGTTGGTTTAATTTTACAGGTGCGGATCAGAATAAAAAAGTAAGCGTGCTTTCTGGTGGAGAGCGCAACCGTTTGAATTTGGGAATGATGCTAAAAGAAAGTGGAAATGTATTGCTTTTTGACGAACCGACGAACGACCTTGACGTAGAAACTGTTCGCGCACTGGAAGAGGCACTTGAAGATTTTGCAGGATGTGCGCTTGTTGTAAGTCATGACCGCTGGTTCCTGGACAGAGTTTGTACACACATTCTTGCGTTCGAAAACAATTCCGAAGTCAGATATTTTGAAGGAAACTGGTCAGAATATGCAGAATGGAAGATGAAAGAATTTGGTGAAGATGCCGGCGTTCCAAAACGCACAGTTTATCGAAAACTTTCCAGATAGAGTTTTGTTCTGTTCCGCGAGGATGTAAGCTTCGCGGAGAAATCATTTTCGGGGAGAGGCTACTTTCTTGGAAGGATAAAAAAAGACACCCATATAGATAGGTATATATAAATAGGGACAGACCTTGTTTTTTTTCGGTTATGGTGTAAGAAAGTAGCCAATCTATTCTTTTCTCTAATTTATTTACAAAGAAAAAACTTCTGGTAAAAGTTCTCCTAAAGTTAAAACTTTGTAATCTGTTTTTGATTTTGCAAGGATTATTTTAAAATCTTTTGAACAGAATTCGGCTAGAACTTGACGGCAAACGCCACAAGGCGGGCAAAAATTTTTTATTTCGACTTTTTTGTTTTCATTTTCTAATCCACCTATAATACAAATTGCTTCAAAATTGCGATAACCTTCACTCACAGCTTTGAAAACAGCAGTCCTTTCAGCACAATTACTTGGTCCATAAGCTGCATTTTCAATGTTGCAGCCAGTAAATATCTTTTGTTCAGTATTATCTTCAGTTTGACAAAGTAATGCTGCTCCAACATGAAAGTGAGAATAGGGAGCGTATGAAAAATCCAGCATTTTTGTTGCTTTTTCGATAAGTTGAGTGTAATTCATAATAATAGTATATCACAAATATTCATACATACAATGATTTTATTAAAACAGGGACAGACCTTGATACTCCCCACCCCACACATTCATTCCCATTCACACCCATCACAAAAAAAACAAATTAAAACAAACTCAATAGTAGAATTTCCCTAAGAAATATTGTAAAATCATTCATTATGCTGAATTACAAGGTACAAAATGGAATGCCAATTGGTTTTGGTGCTATTCTTCAGCCAAATGGTGTTAATTTTTCTATTTATAGCAAAGATGCAGAAGAAGTCAACCTTGTGCTTTTTGAATCAGAAAATGCAAAAGAACCTTCGGCTGTTATTAAACTTGATCCTGTAAAAAATAAAACAGGAGATGTCTGGCATATTTTTATAGAAGGATTAAAGCCAGGAGCACTTTATCTTTATAAAGTTGACGGACCATACAATCCTCCTCAGGGACTTCGTTTCAACAAAAACAAATATCTGTTTGACCCTTATGCTAAAGCTTTTACTTCCGGCTCTGTTTTTAAGGCGTACAATAAATTACACAAACAGGGTTTTTCTAAAAATGCTGGTGGCGAAATTTTTGATTTATCAGATTTTCCAAAATGTGTTGTCATAGATGATAATTTTGATTGGGAGGGGGACAGACCTCTAAATTATCCTTTAGAAAAATCAGTCATTTATGAAACTCATGTCAAAGGTTTTACCGCTTCAAAAACATCAGGTTTAGATGAACAACTTGCTGGCACTTACAAAGGTTTTTCACAAAAAATCGAATATCTGAAGAAACTCGGAATTACAGCTGTAGAGTTTTTACCTATGTTCGAGTTTGATGAAAATGAAAATGGAAATATTAATCCCAAAACCGGCGAACAACTTGTAAATTATTGGGGATATTCTACAATCGGTTTTTTTGCGCCAAAAACTTCCTATTCTTCTGATAAAACTCCAGGCGGAGCAGTGCGCGAGTTTAAACAACTTGTCAAAGAACTTCACAAAGCTGGAATAGAAGTAATTCTTGATGTTGTTTACAATCACACTGCAGAAGGAAATGAACACGGTTATACTTTTGAATTCCGCGGTCTTCAAAATGATGTTTATTATTCCCTTCCACAAAATGATAAAAATTATTACATGAATTTTAGCGGCTGCGGAAACAGCGTAAACTGTAATCACCCAGTAGCAAGTCAAATGATTTTGGACAGTCTTCGTTATTGGGTCGTAAATATGCATGTGGACGGTTTTCGTTTTGATTTAGCTTCAATACTCACAAGAATGTCAAATGGCAGTGTAATTCCTGCAGAATGGCCTTCAATTACTTCAGCTATCAATGCTGACCCTGTTCTGGCAAATACAAAAATTATTGCAGAACCTTGGGATTGTGCCGGACTTTATCAGCTTGGAGGATTTCCAGCTGGAGAAAATAGCCGCTGGAGCGAATGGAATGGTCGTTTCCGTGATGATATTCGTCGTTTTAATCGTGGTGATGAAAATGTGGCAACTGCTGCAGCAACGAGAATTGCAGGAAGTTCTGACTGTTACAATCATAGTGGCAAAAAACCAATGGCTTCTATAAATTTTATCACTGCTCACGATGGTTTTACTTTGAATGATTTAGTCAGTTACAATTATAAACATAATGACGAAAACGGCGAACAAAATCGTGACGGTTCAGACGATAACATTAGTTATAATCATGGTTTTGAAGGTGAATGCACTAATCCAAAAATCGAAAATATCAGAAAAAAAACAATCAAAAATTTCTTTGTTCATCTGATGACTGCGCAAGGCGTTCCAATGATGCTCGGTGGTGATGAAATGCGCCGTACTCAGAACGGAAACAACAATGCATATTGTCAGGATAATGAAATCAGCTGGTTTAATTGGGATTTAGCCGTAAAAAACCAGGGATTTGTTCGTTTTGCTTCTAAATTGATTGAACTTCGCAAAAATCATCCAGTTTTCAGACGAACGTCTTTTTTTACAGAAACTTTGAATGAACAGAATGTTCCAGAAATTTCCTGGTATGATCCTTTTGGAAAAGTTCCAGACTGGTCTAAAACAGGTCGTTTTTTGGCTTATAAACTTGACGGTCAAAATCAGGATAACGATTTTTATGTTGCAACAAATCTTGATTTGTACGACATGACAATCACTTTACCGGCTTTAGCGGGTGAAAAAAAGTGGTACAGGGTTGCTGATACTTCTTTTGATTCCCCTGAAGATATATTAGAAATTGGACAAGAAGAACTTTTGCCAGCACAACGAAGATACGTTCTGGTTTCAGGTTCTTCAGTAGTTTTGATGAGTAAATAAGGCACTTGTACTCACCAAAAAAAATTACTATAATGTAAACTTGTTGGAAACGTTTCCAATATTCCAAAGTTCCGAAGAGGAGGAAAAATCGATGGAATTTAACAAAGAAGAGTTTAAGAAAAATTTGTCTGCCAGATTGCGCCGTCAATATGGAAAAGACATTTCTCAGGCAAACAAACACGATTTATTCGATGCAGTTTCAGCATCAGCTTTTGAATTGATTATGCCAAACTGGATGGCTACACGTGCAGAATACGAAAAAAAGCCAACAAAACAACTCTATTATTTATCAGCAGAATTTTTGATGGGACGTGCTTTGAGTAATAATCTTATTAATGCTGGAATCAAAGATGCTGTAAAAGAAGTGTTAAAAGATATGAATATCGACTACGACATGGTAGAAGATGAAGAACCAGATGCAGGACTTGGAAACGGAGGTCTTGGTCGACTTGCAGCATGTTTCCTTGATTCTCTTGCAACATTGGATTATCCAGGACACGGATACGGAATTCGCTATGAATATGGTATGTTCGAACAAAGAATCGAAGATGGATATCAAGTAGAATATCCAGATAACTGGCTTGTTCACCGCGATCCTTGGGAAATCAAACGTTCAGACCTTGCTGTGACTGTAAAATTTGGTGGAAACATTGCTTATGGAAAAACTCCAGATGGAAAACCTCGTTTTTATCTCGAAAATGCAGAAGAAGTAACAGCAACTCCTTACGATATGCCAATCATCGGTTATGATACAAAAACTGTAAACACATTGCGATTGTGGCAGGCTTCTTCGCCAAACGGTTTTGATTTACAGCTTTTCAATAATATGGATTATAACCGCGCTGTTGAACGACAGAATTCAGCTGAAAACATCAGCCGCGTTCTTTATCCAAATGATAACGGTCCAAGCGGAAAAGCATTGCGCCTCAAGCAGCAGTATTTCTTCAGTTCAGCTTCTTTGCAGGATTTAGTTCGTCATTATGTTTCTGATTATGGAACAGATTTTTCTAAATTTGCAAGCCTTCATGTAATTCAGTTGAACGATACTCATCCTGTAGTTGCAATTCCTGAACTTATGAGAATTCTTATGGATGATTATAATGTTGGTTGGGACGAAGCATGGGACGTTGTAACACACACATTTGCGTATACAAACCACACAATCCTTGCTGAAGCTTTGGAAAAATGGCCTATTCAGATTTTCCAGGGACTTTTACCACGTGTTTATCAGATTGTTGAAGAAATCAACCGTCGTCTTGTAATCGAACTTCGTCAGAAATTCCCTAATGATTATTACAAGCACGAACACATGGCAATTATCCATAATAATATGGTTTACATGGCTTGGATGGCAATTCACGCATGTTTCAGTGTAAACGGAGTTGCTGCATTACACACAGAACTTTTGAAAACAGCAGAACTCAAAGACTGGTATGCAATTTATCCAGAAAAATTCAATAACAAAACAAACGGAATTACACAACGCCGCTGGCTTTTGAACGCAAATCCTCGTCTTGCAGATTTTATCACAGCAAGAATAGGACACGGCTGGGAAAAAGATTTAACACAACTCAAAGGTCTTGAAAAATATCTTGATGATGAAGAATCTTTGAACGAATTAATCAAAATCAAGCAGGAAAACAAACAAGCACTCGCTGATTATTTGAAACATACACAAAACGAATTCCTTGATCCTGAATCAATCTATGATGTTCAAGTAAAACGTCTCCATGAATATAAACGTCAGCTTTTGAACATTTTGAACGTAATGTATCTTTACAACAGAATTGTTGAAGATCCAACATATAATCCTCCGGCAAGAACATTCATTTTTGGTGCAAAAGCAGCTTCTGGTTATCGCCGTGCAAAAATCATCATCAAATTGATTAACACTGTTGCAGAAAGAATTAACAACGATCGCCGAGTTCGCGGAAAACTTCGTGTTGTATTTGTAGAAAACTACCGCGTTTCAGTGGCAGAAAAAATCTTCCCAGCAGCAGATGTTTCAGAACAGATTTCCACTGCCGGACTCGAAGCTTCTGGTACATCAAATATGAAATTTATGGCAAACGGTGCTTTGACACTTGGAACAATGGACGGTGCCAATATCGAAATTTTCGAAGAAGCAGGTCAGGAAAATGGATTTGTATTTGGTCTTCTAACAGAAGAAATCAAAAAAATGGAAGAAGAACATTCATACAATCCACAAGAATATCTTGACTGCAATCCAGGTCTTGCACGCGTAGTTGAACAGCTTGTAGACGGAACTTACGACCCGACACATCAGCTTTTCAAAGAATTGCACGATTCTCTGATTTACGGTGTAGAAGGTCAGCGTCCAGATGTTTATTACGTTCTTGCAGATTTTAATGCTTATTGTGAAGCACGCGAAAAGATTGCTGAAGCATACAAAGACAAGAAAAACTGGGCAAAAATGGCTTTGAAAAACATTGCAAATTGTGGAAAGTTCTCTTCTGACCGTACAATCGAAGATTACGTCCGCGATATCTGGCACTTGAACAAAGTTGAAATTGAATAGAAAGTAAAGAGGCTTGAGCTTTTTTGTGATTTTAGAAATTCGGGTGGCTTTTGCTCCATTTCATTTCGCAAAAACGGGCTTTCCAGAGTTCCGCTATCGCTCCAGCCTCCTCACTTCGCTTCACTACGTTTCGCTTCGTTGCGGTGGCCGCTTCGCGCTCTTCCAATCCCTGCCACGTCTTCGGGACTGGCAAGATGCAGGTTAGCCACAGCAAACGAAAATATTTAATTTGCACAAAAAAAAGACTGCTTTTCAATATGGGAAAGCAGTTTTTTTACATATTGAATAAAAAGACAGAAAACGAGGTCTGGTGTAGGTGCCGATTATTCGCACTCCAACTGAAATTCTTGTCTGCACCTGCCTCGAGTTTTTTAACGCTGTCGCTAAAACTCGGAAAACGCGGTCTGTCCCTTTTTGGTAAAAGAAACGAGGTCTGACCCCATTTTATGATAAGGATGATTATGAATAAAAAGACAACACAATTTTTTGCATCTTTGGGATTATTGTTAACAGCTGCAATCTGGGGCTTTGCTTTTGTGGTTGTAAAAGACAGTCTGGATTATGTCGGTTCTGTTTATATGGTGGCAATCCGTTTTTCCATTGCGGCAATTGGACTTGCTGTCATTTTCTGCAAACGGTTGAAAAAAATCGACAGAAAACATCTTTTGATGGGAGGCGTTACAGGACTGTTTTTATTTCTGGCTTATTTAGTGCAGACAATAGGCTGTTCGTATACTACAGCTGGAAAAAATGCCTTTTTAACAACGATTTATGTTATTCTCATTCCGCTTATAGGCTGGCCTTTGTATAAAAAACGTCCTCACTGGCATGTTTTTGTAGCTGCAGGTCTGTCCCTCACAGGAATTGGACTTTTAGCACTTGGCGGCGATGATATAAGTGGAATCAATATCGGTGATATTTTAACTTTACTCTGCGGATTGTTTTTTGCGCTTCACATTCTTTGGACAGAAAAATGTAATAAAGAAGGATGTGATACAATTATCATTACAATGCTACAATTTGCATTCGCCGCCTTTTTTGGCTGGATTTTAGCTCCTTTTATGGACGGAGCTTTTCCGATTGTTGCTATTCAGACACCAAAAGTCGTACTTTCCATGCTTTATCTTGGACTTTTTAGTTCAATGATTTGTTTCAGTCTTCAAAATATCGGATTAAAATATGTGCAATCATCTTTAGCGTCGCTTTTCCTAAGTTTTGAATCTGTTTTTGGTGTTCTTTTCAGCACAATCTTCCTGCATGAAACTTTAACATTAAAAATGGCGGTGGGTTGTGTATTGATTTTTTCTGCTATAGTCATTGCAGAGTGTTTAAAAAAAGAGTAATATATTGTCAAATTTTTTTTATTTTAGAGGTTTTAATATGAAAAAAATATTTTTCGTTGCTTTGGCTTTGTTGGCATTTGCTTTCATTGGCTGTAAAAAAGAAAAAGTTGAAATCAATTCTGTTGCTGATTTGGCAGGAAAAAAAATTGGTGTTCAGACAGGAACTACAGGAGAAACTTGGGTTTCTGAAAATGTTGAAAATGTAAAACTTTCTTCTTTTAAAACAGGAATTGATGCAGCTCTTGATTTAAAAAATGGTGCTATTGATGCAGTTGTTCTTGATGAACTTCCAGCAAAAGAAATTGTTGCTCGCAATTCAGATTTGAAAATTATCCGTGACCAGACATTTGCAGATAATAAAGAAGAATATGCTATTGCTGTAAAAAAAGGCAACACAGAATTGCTTGAGACTATCAACAAAGCAATCACAGATATGAAAAATAATGGCGAATATGAAAAACTTGTTGCAGCATTCATGCCAGTTGATGGAAATATTAAAATTCCTGAAAATGAAGGAAATTCTGGTGATAAAGTTGTAAAGCTCGGAACAAACGCAGCTTTTCCTCCATTTGAGTATGTAGACGGAAAAAATGTAGTTGGTTTTGATATCACAATGGGAGAAAAAATTGCAAAAACTGCAGGAAAGAAACTTGAAGTTGTTGATATGGCTTTTGATAGTCTTATTCCTGCACTTCAGTCAAACACAATTGATTTCATAGCAGCTGGAATGTCAGTGACAGAAGAACGCAAAAAGAATGTTGATTTTTCTGTTCCGTATTTCCAGTCTGAACAGGTAATTATTGTAAAAAAATAACAAATAAAAAAAGCACCTCGGAAAATTCAACTTTGCATTTTTTCGGGGTGTCAATAAATTATAAATCACATACCAACACAACTTACAACATTTTTTGAGAAACTACATCTTTTACATTTTCGGAGAAGATAATGAAAATTGCTTTACTTGGCTTTAGCGGTTCTGGTAAATCAACCTTATCTGCAAAACTTGGTTCTTTTTATAAAATTCCTGTTTTTTATTTTGACCAAATTCAGTTTAATTCAGGTTGGACTGTTACTTCAAAAGAAGAAAAACTGCAAAAAACAAAAGAATTTATGGATAATTATGATCAGTGGATAATGGACGGAAATTATGCAAATTATTATTTGGAACGTCGTGTTGAAGAAGCTGATAAAATCATAATTTTGATTTTTAACCGTTTTAACTGCCTGTACAGAATTTTTAAACGCTACAAACAATACAAAAATAAAACAAGACCTTCTATGGCTCCTGGACGCAATGAAAAAATTGATTGGGAATTCATTCAATGGATTTTATGGAAAGGGCGAACAAGAGAAGATAAAAAAAGATATAATGAAATAAAATCAAAATATCCTCAAAAAGTCGTGTTTATAAAAAATCAAAAACAATTGAACAAACTTGAGGCGGATATTTTTTACAATAAGTTATGGTCTACTTCTTAATGATTTATAAAAAATTCTTTGAAAAATCACTTTTGCTTCATCTTGCGAAATAACATTTTTTATTTCCAAATAAATCAGAGCGAATAGGACTCATAATACCTTTTACATAAACCTGTGCAATAGCTTCTACACAAGCGTGGCAATCATACAAATCTTTTAATACTTCTGCTTTTTTTTACGTCTGTTTCGTCAAGTTCTTTTAGTTAAAACAGGGACAGACCTAACTTTTTTATATTATTTTATGTTTTTTGTTATAACAAGGTCTGTCCCTGTTTTACACTTTTTTCCACTTTCGTTGCAAGCAGTTCCATCCTGTGATAAAATGGAAGAATGATGAATACAAGAAAAATGCCGATTGGCATACAGGATTTTACAAAGCTTCGCGAAGATGGATTTGTCTATGTTGATAAAACGGCAATCATGTACAATCTGGTTCGAACTTCATCACCTTATTTTTTGAGTCGACCTCGCCGTTTCGGAAAAAGTCTTTTGGTTACGACACTTGAAGCATATTTTTTGGGTAAAAAAGAGTTGTTCAAGGGGCTTGCAATCGAGAATCTTGAAAAAGACTGGATTACATATCCGGTATTGAAGTTTTCCCTTGCTGCCGGGGAGTTTACAAAGCCTGACGGATTACGAGATGTACTTCGTAACACGCTTGAGGAATTTGAAAAAAAATTTGATTTGCAAAATGATGAAACGGCACTGTCTATGCGTTTCAAAAATGCACTTAAAAATGCAGTCGCAAAAACAGGGCGCAAAGTTGTCGTTCTTGTTGATGAATACGACAATCCTCTTTTAAAAAATATCAACGGAAACAGCGAACAGGGCGAAGAAAATAGAGCATTGTACAAGGGTTTTTTCTCGGTACTCAAGGACTGCGACGGTTACCTTCGTTTTGTGTTTTTTACGGGCGTTACAAAATTCAGTAAGGTTTCGATTTTCAGCGATTTGAATCAGCTGCAGGACATTTCCATGCATCCGCAGTATGCCGAAATATGCGGAATTACACAGAGCGAGCTTGAAACGACATTTGCACCTGAAATCGATGTGATGGCAAACGAGAATAATCTGACGCACGATGAATGTCTTGCAAAACTCAAGCGGTTTTATGACGGCTACAAGTTTTCTGAAAAATGTGAAAATATCTACAATCCGTTCAGTCTGATTAATGCGTTCAGTTCCCTTAAGTTCGGAAAATTCTGGTTCAGCACAGGCACTCCGACATTTCTTGTTAAGCATTTGAACGAAATGGGTTTTAATCCCAAGCAGTTTAGCGACGGATCTCTGTATGCTTCAGAAGATGAAATCACAGATTACCGCCCGGACAATCCAGATATCATTCCGTTACTCTACCAGTCGGGCTATCTTACGATAAGGGAATATGATGAGCGGCGGAATCGTTTTGTACTTTAATATCCAAATGACGAAGTTAAATATGGCTTTATGAATAGTCTTGCAGCTGAATATCTGCATCTGAAACGCCAAAGTGCAAATAATGACATTTTTGCCATTGATGATGCTCTTGAAGCTGGCGATACGGAGACACTTAAAGAGCAGTTTGTATCGCTTTTTGCCAGTTTGCCATATCCTGCAAACCCAAGTGACAGCGTGCTTGAAAGGGATTTTCAGAATGTTGTGTATCTTGTGTTCCTTTTGCTCGGACAGTTTGTAAAAGTTGAGCAGCATTCTGCAAAGGGCAGGGCAGATTGTATCGTGGAAACAGATGAATATGTGTATATCTTCGAGTTCAAGCGTGATGACACAGCAGAAAATGCACTCGCCCAGATTGATGAGGCAGGATATGCAAAGCCGTATGAAGCTGATGCACGAAAGCTCATCAAAATCGGGGCGGTATTCTCAAGCAAAGAGCGTACGCTTACTGAATGGCTAGTGAAGGCATAGTCAGGTCACAAAACTTATTTTGTGGAAAACTTTAAGATTAATTTAATGTGGGGGATTTTAAGGGGGTATATGCGAAAGATTTATATGCTTTGATATGTGAAGCATCATTTTGCATATACCCCCTTAGGAGAAGGGGTGGCGAGCAACGAAGTGCGAGTCAGGGGAAGGCTTTCCCCTCAAAAATGAAAAAAGGGACAGACCTCAGTTTTTAAATTGGAGTAAATTAATGAAAAAATGGTATAAGGAAGAGTACAAGTTTACTGTGGAAGTAACTGGTTTTTTACGAGGCGACCATACTGAACATTTTTGCAGAAATGGCGAAGAAATTGGGGACAAATACACTTGTACGTACGGTTGTCCTGTGAATGAGCAGGGGTATGGAATCTGTTCTAAAATGATGCAGATTCTTTATGGTGATATGCAGGCTGTAAGAAGTGGCGGTGATTTAACTCTTGTTGGCGGAACTGCAGCAAATGTGAAGGATTATGTCTGCCCTGACGGTTGTGTTTGTTTTCGAATGATAGCTGAAAAAACTGGGGCTGAAAATTTTTATAAGGGAAAATATTTTCAGAATGTTTAAAAAAAATGCCATTTGATTTTAAGAAAGAATTTAAGGAATTTTACATGCCTAAGAACGAGCCTGCAACTGTTGCAATTATGGATAATTGTATAGAAGAAAATGGGTACCGCAATGATTTTAGCGATGTTAGACAATATGTAGTGCCAACCAGTTTGTAAAGACGAGGATTTAGAGTCATAAT
>SAMEA3663026__coassemble_326_pt1 | contig 36917 bp, 24 predicted proteins | sample SAMEA3663026__metabat2_high_PE_017 | metagenome-assembled genome bin SAMEA3663026 (sample SAMEA3663026) | pig gut metagenome | biome: pig gut; feature: pig-associated habitat; material: faeces | place: France | collected 2012
TCTTTTCTACACGCACTGCAATCTTGAATCAATTATTTTCATCATAGAAAAGTGTTTATCATTTGTAAGAATTCTGCACTTGTTTTTTATTGAAAGATAAGCCAAAACTGAATCTTGAAATGGTACAGAAAGACCATTCTTTTTTAAGTTACAAATTAAAGAACCAATTTCAAGCCAATCACTGTGTTCAATTTGCAGACAATCAACAGAATTTATAAACAATTCAATTGCTTTTGCTTCTTTTTTTCCTCTAATTCCGCTGTAAAGTTCAGAAATCACAATTCCACAAATTACGCAATCTTCCTGCGACAAATAATCCCATCGAGAATCTTCTTCATTGTTTAATAAATCTATTATGACATTTGTGTCTAATAAAATCATATAAGACTATTTTCCCTAAGTTCATTTACAAAAGTGCTGTCGATGTTTAACTTTCCAACTTTTTTGAAAAACTCATCTTTGCTGAAACTTTTTGATTTTGAATACGACTTTGCTGTTTCAAAAATAGAATCTTTTGTGTTTTCTACTGTCCAAGCAGAGAGTTTATTTCTCATTTCCATAATAACCTCCTGTAAATTATTTAATTGATTCTGAAAATACTGAACTACAGAATCTACACCACCGTCAAACAAATTTGCACCACAGTTGTAACTATTACTTGGTCCAAAAGAAACTGATGGCGACGCGACATTTAAACTTTTTTCTTCTGGAAAACCGTATAAAACTTTTTTTGGCTCTTTTTGAACCTTATTATCTATTAAAACATCATAAGGAACTTTATAAATCTTACTTAATTTTCTAACAATTTCTACAGATGGTTCCACTTCACCAGATTCGTATTTCATATACGCCTGTCTAGAAATGCCTAAAACCTTAGAAAGCAAACTCTGAGAATAACGATTTTCTTGTCGAAGTTTTATTAAGATTTCCTTCATAATCTAAAAAATACATTATAATATTAATAATGTCAAGTTATATTTACATTTTTTGTAAAGTTTTATTACATCTTTTTATCATTTTCTATTCACAAAAAAAATAAAGATTACTAAAATCAACTTATGCAAAAAAATCAAATTATTTTTCCAGAATTAGTTTTTCATCAAAAATTATTTTTTAACTTCGTGTTTTGCATGCCAGGAATTTTACTCCAGCTAAAACCATCATAACAAAATAAACAATAACAGAGGCAATGCAGGCATTCAAAAAACCAAAAACTCCAAGCAAAGTAAAATTCATCAGCTTAAAAATAAACATACTCAACTTATAAAAAACATAACTTATCACAAGAAATTCAGGAAAGGCAAAAACCCACGTCAATTTAAAATATTGTCCGTTTCCAACACGATTATTCCATGCAAAAGTCGAAATCAACAGGAACAGAATAAGAATCCAAACTGGATAAAAAATTCTGTCCATAAAAGCCTGAGTAAACATTTCCTGAGGGAAACCATATTCTTCTGAAATTTTTGCAAGATTCAAAAGCTGCTCCAAAGGAATGGAAGTTACATCAATTTTGAATTTTTCCAGCATCAAAAAATGTTCATAAGGCATAGACAACAAAAGATATTCAGGTTTATTTCCAACAGTTCCATCTGCATAAGTAAAAACAGGCAGAAGTTCAGAATCTTCACGTTCCCTTTCAATTGATTTAAGCATAAGATAAGGAATGCTTTCCACATCATTGTCAAGTCCCATAAGTTGTTTTACAGCAGGCGGAATATTTTTCACAGAAACAGGCAGAACTTTTGCATAAGGCACATTCATTTTTCTTGAAAAACTTCCTTCATCATCAATTGTAACAATTGTCAAATCCCTCAGATACTGAACAGAATTTCCAGTTTCTTCAACACTTGTCATTCCTTTAAAATAAACAAGATCTTTTGTACCATCTTTATAATTACAAACAAAATAAATGTCATTTGCATTTTCAAAACTTTCAAGCTCAAAAGTTTCATCTATAAAAAAAGCTCTTTCATTTACACGATTTTCAGCAATTTCAAGATAAAATTTTACATCAGGATCAGACTGCATCATTCTTGACGACATGTAAAGCTGCTTAAAAAGATAATAAGCTTTTAAATCATCTTTTTGAACAAGTGCCAGATAACCTTCATACTTTTTATCAAAAATCTGCTGGTCTTCACTTTTTTCAAGATTATGATATTCGCTTAGATTATTCCACGCAGAATTACTGATTTTTTTCAAAGCTTCAAGATTAGGATCTTTTGGTGTTGCTAACGCAATTCCGTTTTCAGCAAAAAAATGAGCATTAAACCATTCTTTTTTATCATAAGCTTCTTTTGCTTTTAAATAATATGAATAAACTTCATTAATCTGTTCAGGATCAATCACAACTTTATCTACTTTTTCAGCTTCTTCAACAGATTCGTAGATTTTAAACCTCAAATTTGAATTTTCCTTTCTTTGGATTTCAACTTCCGAGCGATCAATCAAATCTATAGCTTTTTTGGAATTTGGCTGCAAAGTTAATGCAGCATTTCCATAACGTTTCGCTCTTTCATAAAAGCCATTATCAAAAAGACTATTTCCAACTTTCAAATATTCATTCAATATCTTCTGTCTTTCAACAATCGACTGTTTCTTTCTATTAATAAGCGTTCCAAACACTTCGTTTGACATCGTAATCACAAAAGTCAAAATCAAAGAAAAAATCATAATTTTTTTGAAGCGTTCAACCATTGCCTGCGAAAAGCGCACAACACTTCCTTCGCAGTGCTGTCCAAAATACACAGAAAAAGTCAAAATAAATGCTGCAATAATAAAAACAGGCAGATATTCTAAAAAAAATCCAAATCCCGTAAGAATTTTATAAAGAGTTACAGAGTTTTTCGAAACTTCAAACGGCACATCCAGAACACAACCAAACACAACGCACGCAATCAAACTGAATGTCAAAATAAAAGATAAAACTATAATATTTTTTTTCATATTTCACAAAACTCCACAATTCATTTTTTTGATTTAAAAACAGTCTTTTATGCTCTTTTCTTTTTTACATTATGAATGATAAATTTGATGCATCCCAAAACTATAAAAATTATCCCAAAAAAAAGATTTGCTGTAAAAATTAAAGGCTCTTCTATATGGCGGCCCAACATCTCAAAAAATCCAAAATTATTTATTCTGATTCTAAAAGTGTCAAAAACCGGCATGTAATAAGTTATATTTGCAAAAATAATACAGATAGTTGTTACAAAAATTGCATAAGTATTTAAAATTCGCCAGTCAAAAAAATATGATATTCCATAAAGTGAACAGAGCAAAAAAGCCACAGATAAAAACTGCAGATAAGTCCATAAACCTCCTTCCAGACTTTTTTTTGCCACATCCACAAGTGAACCAATTCCCAGAAGCGAAAATATTTTTTCAAATTTAAGCGCGTTTTTTATTCCAGTTTCATGGAACGGTTTTGCTTTTGCCTTAGGACCGTTTTTATCAGAATCAGAAATTTTTTCATAAGTCACAATACCATTTTCAGATTTATCCATAATCACAGAAACAGTTTCATTTTCAATTTTTCCTTCATCATTAACTACAGGCGAAAAATCTTTTGTGATAAAATAAATTTTATCATCAGTTTCACGGAAATAATTCTTTGAAAGCATCAATTCCTTTTTTTCAGTTTGATAAAACCTCTGTGCTTTTTTTTCAACAAAATAAAAAGAAGGAAAAATAACCGCCCAAGTAATCAGACAAATCAAAATATAAGCCACAGTCTGTAAAATACCATGAAGATGACGCACTCTATAAATTGCAATAAACGGACAAATAAAAAAACACGCACCAAAAGTAATATAAAAAAAAGCAGAAATAAATTTTTTAATCTGGAAGATTTTTATTTCACTCCCTGCAACAAAATTCAGCGCATTATGAAAAATTAAATATAAAAAAGTTCCAAAAAGAATACTCAAAATCAAAAAAACGAAATAAGTGGCTATCAAATGCAAAGCTTTTTTCATATCTCACCTGTAATGTATTATTCAAAAAATATTTTTTCCTTCTTTGATTATCGTATCTTTTTTTTATTATTTTAGTTTTTATCAGTTATTTTTTATTGAAGTTAATATTTTTTTATGGTATACTATGGTTTAGGATAAGTTTATGTTTGAAAATAATGCTATAATTCCTGGTTTTGATAATGACAGGGACGAAAGTTTAACAATCTCATTAAGAAAAGCAGATAATATTCAAAATGGAATTTTCTGTTATTTAAGTGGCTATATTGATACTTACAATTCGTCTTTTTTCCAGAAACAAATTTCCAAAGTTATTGATGCTGGATTTATCAACCTTATTTTCAACTGCTCGTCATTAAATTACGTTTCTTCTACAGGAATTGGATCATTTACCGTATTTTTGAAAACTGTCAAACCAAAAGGCGGTGATGTTGTTCTCGTAGAAATTCAACCAAAAGTTTATGAAGTTTTTCAACTTTTGGGATTTTCACAATTTTTCACAATCAAACAGACTTCAGAAGAAGTGATGGCATACTTCGCATCAGGTCCATCAAAATCATCTGATACTTTCCCTGCAGTTATAACTTGCCCTATCTGTCAGAAAAAACTTCGCGCTCCAAAACCAGGAAGATTCCGATGTTCTGGTTGCCGTTCAATTCTTGCAATCGATAAGAATGCTGAAGTTTCTTTGGGTTAACACATTCCACATTTTAAAATGTGGATAACTTGTGCATAACTTTCCAAATCTCTTTAATCTTTGTCAATACTTTTTTGATAATTTTTTTATTTTTCTTAATTTTTGCATTTCTTTTCATATTTTTCATTGTGTAATTACTGATACAATATACAATTACAAATTTAAAAATATTTTTTTAATGTTTTTAAACTTTTTTTTAATAAACCTATTGACACAATTTTTTCCACAAATCACATTTTCTCCTTGTGGATAACTTGTGGATATTTTGTTATTTCCCTGTGAAATCAAGTGAATAACTCATAGCCGCCTGAAGATTATAACTTAAAGAACTGGAGGTGTGTCCCTGCACGTGCTGTGAACTTACACACCAATGAATGTTTTGTTGGCACGTGCTTCGAGTTTTGCCAATTTTATTACCTCAATTACATTTGAAATTCCACTTATGCCAAAACTCAGAAATTGCTTTGTTTAAAACGAGGTCTGTCCCTGCACGTACTGAAAACTGACACACCAATGAATATTTAGTTGGCACGCGCTGAGAATTTTCATATCCAAAGACAGGGACACACCTTGTTTTATAAAGCTAAGTTTCTCCCCTTCATTAAAACAGGGACACACCTCAATCTGCCAATTCAGCCCCTCCCAAAAAAAATTAATCTTTCTGTACTGTTTGTCTTTTCTGCAGATTTTCTGTATAATTATAATATGAATAAAACTACTTTTGACTTTTCTGAAATTTTAAACAAAATTGAAGCTACACTTTCCGCTGCGCTTCCTGAATCTGCAAATGAAAATTGGACACTACAATCTTTTGGTGATTTAGATAAAAACATTACTTTTAATCACATTCAGAACTTGATTGAACCAAATCAAAAACTAATGGAACTTGGCGGCAAGAGATGGCGACCTTTGCTTTTAATTTTATGCTACCAAATGGCAAAAAAATTGAATGAAAAAAATGCGCTTTCAGAAGAACAAGTCTATTCTCTTACTCCTCTTGTTGAGTTTGTCCACACAGCAAGTTTAATTCATGATGATATTGAAGATAATTCTGATTTGCGTCGAGGAAAACCTGCTGCTTACATCACTTATGGTATGGATACAGCTTTGAATGCAGGTTCCTGGCTTTATTTTGAAGCCCCAGTCTGCATAAATAATCTGCAAGTTTCAGCAGAAAAAAAACTTCAGCTATATCAGGTTTATTCAAATGAATTGAGAAAACTGCATCTGGGTCAGGCAATGGATATTTTCTGGCACAGAAATCCTGATATTTTTCCAAGTGACGGCGAATATCTTGCTATGGTCAAAAGTAAAACAGGAACACTTGCTTCTCTTGCAGCAATTATCGGCTGTACTGCCGGCGGTTTTTCTATTAATGATGCTCAAAAATTCGGTGAAATTGCTGCAAATATTGGTATTGGATTTCAGATTATTGATGATGTCATAAATCTGACTACGGGAAATGTTGGAAAAAAACGTGGTGATGATATTGTTGAACGTAAAAAAAGTCTTCCAGTTTTAATTCACGCTCAAAAATTCCCTGAAGATAAAAAACTCATTGCAAAATATATGGACGATGCGTCAAAAAACGGCATTGACTGTGACTCGGTAGAAGCCTGCATAAAACTTTTAGAAACAAGTGACTGTATAAAGGACGCTGCAAAACTCGGAACTAAACTTATCAAAGAAAATTGCAGCCTTTTTTATTCCGAGCCTATAACTCAATTATTTTTAGCAATGATTCCAGAGGCTTTTAAATGAAAGAACAAAGCGACAGACTTAATAATCAGGCAATCATTTTAGCCTCAGACGGTGCATATTCAGAAGCGATTGCATGTTTTAAACGCGCAATCACTTTAGAACGTGATAATTATCTTTTGTGGTACAATCTGGGCATTACTTATCGTGATGCAGGTAATCTTGAAGAAGCAAAAAGTTCACTTGGAGCAGCTTTCGCTATCAGTCCTGAAAATCCTGATGTAGAAGAAACTTACGCAACTGTCTGTCTGATGCAGAAAGATTTTGAAATGGTTCATCAAATCTGTGAAGAAGGTCTTGATTTTAATCCTCTTCATGCTCATCTGTGGAATCTTCTTGGTGTGTCTGAATTTCAATCAGAAAATTACGAAAAGGCTTCAGAATATTTTGAATATGCCGTTTCTATCAATCCTTATTATCTTGATGCTCTTTATAACTTGAAAGACACATATTCTGTGATAAAAAATAAAACTGGCGAAGCAGAATGTGCACAGAAAATCAAAGATATTGAAGGTTGACTTCTGTGTATATTCTGCACATTGTTTTCATTTTGTTTATTATCAAATAAACTTCTATTTATGCTATCAGATGTTCTCGTGCAAGTTTGCTGATTTCGCCTGCCATATTTGACAGGGGAACTTGTTTCTGCACACCGCCCATTTCGTTAGCTACTTTTGGCATTCCGTAAACAATGCTTGTAGCCTGATCCTGCCCCAAAGTCCATGCACCTTTTTTGCGCATTTCGGTGATTTCCGCTGCTCCGTCTTTTCCCATGCCTGTCATAATTACACCCAAAGATCTATTTTGGAAAACTTTTGCAACTGATTCAAACAGAACATCACATGAAGGTCTGTGTCCGTTTCGCTGAGGTTCCTGGGAAAGTTTTATAAAATTTCCAAGCGCACGATGTTCTACAAACATATGATAATTTCCAGGAGCGATATAAATGTGACCTCCCAAAATTGGTTCACCATCTTTTGCCTCTGAAACTGGAAGAGGACAGATTGAATTCAAACTGTTTGCAAATTCTGCAGTAAAACCAGCTGGCATGTGCTGCACAACAAGAACAGGTTGTTTTAAATTTGCATCGATATTTTTGAAAACCTCACGCAAAGCATTTGGTCCGCCTGTTGAAATGCCAATTGCAATAATTTCAATTCTTCCGCCGGCTCTCTCAGGAGTGATTACAACAGGTTCTTTTGGTTTTGGTTTAAACCACGTTGTCGGCACTGCATCAGTTTGTTTTATTGAAACAGATTTTGCCAACTCTTCTCCTTTTTTCTGGAGAACAAACTTTTCTGCTTCTTTTAATTTAATTTGATGCGCAAAAAATTCTGGATCGTAAATCTGTTTGCCATGCATTACTGCATAAGCACCACCATAAGATGCAACATATTCTATGATATCTTTTGTGACATCACCGATTTTTAAAGTAACTGATCCGCCAGGTTTTGTGATAAAATCAGAAGCTCCAAGCTCAATTGCCTGCATTGTAACAGAAGCTCCCTCTGTTGCAACACTTGAAAGAATAACAACAGGAACGTCAAGGAGTAAATCTCTTCTTTTTTTCAGGAATTCAATGCCGTTCATCTTTGGCATTTCTATATCAAGCAAAACTACGTCTGGTTTAGTGTTTTTAAGTTTTTCGATTAAATCAAGACCGTTTTCTGCTTTACCGCAAACTGTCATTCCTTGAGTTTCATCAACAATTCGTCCAATAAGATTCCGCATCAAAGCAGAATCATCACAAACCATTACTGAAATGTCATCCATAATATTTTGCCTTCACACTTTTATCCGTTATCAGACGGACAGTTATATAAAGAGTTTCTCAAGAAACTCGAAGTATAACCAAACAGCATGATTTTTGCTTTTGAGTTATACAGTTTTTCATAAAATTTTAGAATCAAAAAATTATTTCTGGTCTTTTTTATAAAAACAAGCCCATTCTGTTTTTAAGAATTCAAAATCTGTCTTCATACCAAACAAAGATTCTGAATGACCTATAAACAAGAATGATTGCTGAGCCATAGAATTCCAGAAATTCTTGATAACAGTAAGTTGAGCTGGTTCATCAAAATAAATCAAAACATTTCGACAAAAAACTACGTCAAGATTTCTAGCTCCAGAATCATTTTTTAGATTGTGATAATCAAAACGAACAGTCGATTTTATTTCATCTTTTATTTGATATCCACCTTCAACTTTTGTAAAATATTTTTGAAGATAATTAGGAGGAATTCCATCAATCTTTGAATCTGCATAAAAGCCCTGTTTAGCTGTCATAAGTGATTTTAAAGAAATATCCGATGCTGTAATCTGAAAATTAAATCCCACTGGGCAGATTTCCTTCATAATCATAGCAATTGTATATGGTTCTTCACCCGTCGAACAACCAGCACTCCAAATTCTGATTGTGCGGTCAATTCCTTTTGTCTTTTTCATTTCCACAACATTAGGAATAACATATTTTTCAAATGCATCGAAATGTGGCTGATTCCTAAAGAATCGTGTAAGATTCGTTGTAACAGAATCCAACATTTCTTTCATTTCTTCTTTATTTTTTGTAATTAGAGCATAATAATCTTTTGGAGTGGCTATATTTTTTTCGCGAAGAATACCTTTAATTCTACTATCAAGAATCGCTCTATTTGTGTCAGAGAAAGTTATTCCACTTTCATCATAAATAATTTTTCTAAAAAGCTCATAATCAGCATCGTTTAAAACTTCATTCATAGCGTATATTATAAATGATTTTTAAATAAAAGTAAAAGAATTTTTTATAATTTTCATATTGATTTTATTTTTTAATATAAACCATGGACTAAACTATAAAAAATGTCATAAAAAAAACACGCACTAATTGTTTTAGCACGTGCTTTTTTATAGAATTTTAATTATTTGGTTCAATTTCGAGTATTTTATTTACAAACCGTGGCAAGGATTGTAAGGGCTGGCGAAGCCAGTTCCGAAGCGGAGCGAAGGAATGAAGCGATAGCGTAACCCTGAAAAGCCTGATTTTTGCGAAGCAAAAAGCCACCCTAAAAATAAAAATTCAAAACTCGACATTTGTCCTATTTATTTTTTATAGGAATTATCTTTGAACGCGACCTGAACCATCTCCGCCAGCTAGAGTCTGAACTTCAGCCACTGAAACCATATTAAAGTCACCTTCAATTGAATGTTTAAGACAGCTTGCAGCAACTGCAAATTCGATTGTTGACTGATTATCAAAATCATTTGTGCAGGCATAAATCAAACCACCGCCAAAACTGTCACCTCCGCCAACTCTGTCCACAATGTGCATTTTGTATTCTTTTGAAAAATAACTTTCGCCAGTTTTTCCATCATAAAGCATACCTGCCCAAAGATTATCATTTGCAGAAATTGATGTACGAAGAGTAATTGCAACTTTTTTGAATCCAAAGCGTTCTGTAAGTTTTTTTGCAACTTCTTTATATCCATCTTTGTTGAGTTTTCCGCTTGTAACATCAGTAGCTTCAGATTTGATTCCAAACACGTCATTTGCATCTTCTTCGTTTGAAATGCAGACATCAACATATTTGCAAAGCTCGCCCATTACCTGACCAGCTTTTTCTTTTGTCCAGAGTTTTTTTCGATAGTTTAAATCACAGGAAACTGTAATTCCTTTTTCATGAGCTTTTTTGCATGCTTCCAAACAGATTTCAGCAACATTATCACCCAAAGCAGGAGTAATTCCTGTAAAATGGAACCAGCTTGCACCTTCGAAAATCTTGTCCCAATCAAAATCCTGTTTTTCTGCCAAAGCTATTGACGAACCTGCTCTATCGTAAATTACTTTTGATGGTCGCTGGCTTGCTCCTTTTTCAAGATAATAGATTCCGACACGTGGTCCGCCGCGAGTGATGAAATTTGTATCAACACCAAAACGGCGCAAACTGTTTACAGCAGCCTGTCCAATTTCATGAGATGGAAGTTTTGTAACAAAAGCTGTGTCCAAACCATAATTTGCAAGCGAAACAGAAACATTAGCTTCACCGCCGCCAAATGTTGCACCATAATTTTCCGCCTGCACAAAACGGTAATATCCGTCAGGAGCAAGGCGAAGCATGATTTCACCAAAAGTAATAATTTTTCCCATATAATCCTCCAAAAATTTTTACACTTAAACTGATTGATAAATAAAATCCGATTTTTAGATTTTTATTATCCTCTGATTTCTTTAACAATTTGTGCAGCCTGTTTTGTAAGTTTTTCTATTTCTGAAAAATTTCCAGACTTTATCAGGTCGCCTTTTACCATCCAGCTGCCGCCACAAGCAAGAATTTTATCGCACTGTAAATATTCACGGACATTCTGTGGATTTATTCCACCTGTCGGCATAAATTTCATTTTTGTGTATGGAGCTGCCATTGCTTTTATCATTTTTAATCCGCCAGCATTTTCAGCCGGGAAGAATTTTACAACATCAAGACCAAATTCCAAAGCCATTTCAAGTTCTGTTGGGGTCATAATTCCTGGTGTGACTGGATATCCTTTTTTTATACAATATTCTACAACTTTTGGATTGAATCCAGGACTTACTATGAATTTTGCACCTGCATCAACTGCACGGTCAACTTGTTCTGTTGTCAAAACAGTTCCAGCACCAACAAACATTTGCGGAAAGTTTTTAGAAATTTCTGCAATACTTTGTTGTGCGGCTTCTGTTCTAAATGTTACCTCAGCACATGGTAAACCGCCATTTATTAACGATTGAGCCAAAGGAACTGCATTTTTCACATCATTTAACACAACAACAGGAACTATTCCCATTTGACCAATTTTCATTAAAACTTCATTCATTTATTTCTCCTTTAAAAAAAAAGTCAGGAAGATTGTTTCAACAATCGATTGACTTTTTTCCGCTGTTCCGCAATGTAATGAGGAACAGCAATCCAAAAATAAGTTTGCAACGCAAACTATAGGTAAGATAAAGCCGCGCTATTTCAGCGGTTTTATCTTACACTTCAGATTATTATTTAAAAACTGAAATAATCACTCGCATTATTAAAGCTGATATCCATCATCATTTTTCCAAGCATCTCAAGATTGTCAGGATATTCACCATTTTCCACAAGATTTCCAGCAAAATTACATAGAATTCGGCGGAAATATTCATGACGCGGAAACGAAAGAAAACTCCTTGAATCAGTAAGCATTCCTATGAATTTTCCAAGAACTTGAGTACGTGCATAAACTTTTAACTGCTGCTCAATTCCATTTTTGTGGTCATTAAACCACCAGGCAGGTCCAAAAATGCAGTTCCTGAAATTTGCAGCCATTGTTGCCAAAGTTTCATTATCCTTTGGATTCAAGTTATAAAGAATAACTTTTGGTTCATTTCCCTTTTGTGTACTTTGTGAATAAATTTGATTCAAAACAGCACCCAACTGTGAAGCAAAATTAAAATCTGCCAGACTATCTTCACCAATATTTTTTCCAGCACTATTAAGCATAGCAAGATTATTATCACGCAAAGCACCAATATGAATCTGCATTACAAATCCTTTTTGAGCATACATTTTCCCAAGTTCAACAAGGACATATCCTTTATATTTTGCAATCTCTTGCGCCGAAAGTTTTTTACCAATCCATGCTTTTTCAAAAATGTAATTAACATCATCATAAGAAGCTGGAAGATAAAAATCACATTCCAAAGAATGATCGCTTACCAAAGAACCGCAGGATTTAAAATAATCCATTCTGTCGCCCAAAGCACCGAGCATGGAAGTTAAATCTGTGATTTTTTTACCAGTTACTTCCTGAAGTTTTGAAATATAGCCTGCAAAAGATGGATTTTCAGCATTCAAAACAAAATCAGGTCTGAATGATGGCAAAACTTTAACATTTTTCCATTCCAAAGCAAGTTTTTTATGATATTCCAAATCATCAAGAGGATCATCTGTCGTGCAAAGAACTTTTACATTTTGCATTTCAAGCAATCCGCGCGGAAAAAAATCCTGTTTTGCCAGAAGTTCGTTACATTTCTCCCAAACTTCCTTTGCATTTTTTGGAGTCAAAGGTTCTGTTATGCCAAAATACCGCTGCAATTCCAAATGACTCCAGTGATAAAGTGGATTCCCAATGCAGTTCTGCAACGTATCCACAAAGGCAAGATATCGTTTGTAATCATAATCAGCAGAAAGATTTTGTTTCAAACTGCCGTCTGGATTCAAGTGACCTGTAATCAGGTTTTCATCAACACCATTTGAACGCATCGCGCGCCATTTGTAATGGTCATGATCAAGCCAGGCATTTGCAAGATTTCCAAGAGATTTATTTTCATACATCTCCTGAGCGCTCAAATGATTGTGAAAATCAAAAATCGGCATTTTTTTTGCATAATCATGAAATAGTGTTTGTGCCGTTTCTGTCTGCAAAAGAAAATTTTCATTTAAAAACTGTTTCATAATCTATTCTCTTTTTTGTAGTTTTATAATAACCTTACCCAATCACTTCTTGTAAAGTTTTCCTTACTGCCCCACAAGATGCAGTCATTTTTTCAAAGTATGATTCTACTTTTGGTGCAAGTCCTGCTTCATATAAATCAACTCCAAAAATTTCTTTTCGTCTGAGCAAAGGTTCAACAGTATTATGAACATCAAATTCTTTAGAAAGTTCCACCTTTTCAACATATTTACATACATCAGATAAAAGTGGATCTGGGCTGAGTTCAAACTTATTACCATCATCATCAATCGCCATAAGATAACGAAGCCATCCGGCAAAAATAAATGGAATCACTTTTAAATCAGCAACATTCAAATCACTTCTTTTCTGATATGCTTTAATCGTTTCACCAAAACGAATACTTAATTTCTGAGAAGTATCGCAGGCAATGCGCTGTGGTGTATCAGGCATAAAAGGATTTGGAATACGCTTCTGCACAACTTCATCGATAAATGCTTTTGGAGAAAGAATTTTTGGATCAACAACAACAGGAAGACCTTCTTTATATCCTAGAATATTCACAAGTTTAACTAAATCTTCATCCTTCATTTCATCAGCAATCAGCGTAAAGCCCAAAAGATTGCCGAAAATTGCAAGAGCCGTGTGAAGAGGATTCAAGCATGTGCAAACTTTCATTTTTTCAACTTTGTCAACAGTTTCCCGGTCAGTAAAATAAAGTCCTGCTTTTTCAAGTTCAGGTTTTCCGTTCGGGAAATTGTCCTCAATAACAAGGTACTGACATTCCTCAGCATTCACAAAAGGTGCAACGTAAGTATTTTTACTTGTGATTACAGGTTCAAGCTGTTCAATTCCATCATTTTTCAAGATTTTTTCAATTTTTGCATCTGGACGCGGAGTAATTTTATCAATCATTGTCCATGGGAATGAAACTTTTGAAGGATTATTTACATAATCTGCAAAACCGTGCTTACAAACACCACGATTTTCCCATTCTTTTGCAAATTCATTTACAGCAGCATAAAGTTTATCACCATTGTGAGAACAGTTATCCATACTAACCATAGCCACAGGAAGTTCACCGTTCACAAAACGTTCATGAAGACACGTTACAACTTTTCCGATATAACTTTTTGGAAGAACAGGTCCATTTGCAAAATCATCTTCGACACCAGGCATAAATTCACCATTTGCTTTTTTCAAAAGATAACCTTTTTCAGTAATAGTAAAACTTACCATCTGAAGCGAAGGTTTTCTGAAAATCTCAAGTAATCGTTCCCAATCTTTCTGATTTTCGCTGTCAGCAGTCAAAGCTTCCATAATAGAAGCAACTACAGTTTTTTCAACACTTCCATTTCCTTTAAGTGTAACCAAAGCTCCAACATTATCATGAGGACGATACATTTTTTCGATAATTTCGTAATCGTATCCTTCAGCAACAACCAATCCACTGTCAATCACACCTTTATTCAAAAGATTTTGAACGACATTTGCCTGAAAAGCGCGAAAAATATTTCCAGCGCCAAAATGAATCCAAAAAGGATTTTCAAATGTATTTTTCTGAACATTATCAAAATCAAATTCTGGGAGTGAATATCCTTTTGATTTCCATTCTGCAGATTTCAAACCTTCTTTAGTTAATTTCATAATTGTAGTCTACCTTGTCCGCTTTTTAGTGATTCGGACGGCACTATTTAAAATGGAATAATTCAATTATAGATTTTTTTATTACGGGTGGCTTTTTGGTTTATTTGCCCCCTTCGCAAAGCTCAGAAACCAAACAAACCAAAAAACAGGCTATTCGCCCTTCGCTACCGCTCATCCGCTTCCCTCGCTTCGCTCAGTCCAGTGGACTGCTTCGCAGGGGCTACTATCCTTGCCACAGTTTAAACTCAAAAAAATCTATATCCAACTTGATTATTCATATTTTATCGATAAATTTTTACATTGCTTCTGTCAAAAGATTTTTCGCAAGCTTCCCACAATCCGTTTAAATATGCAGCACCCAAAGCTCTGTCATAAAGACCATAACCTGGCATTGCTTTTTCACCCCAAATCATACGTCCATGGTCAGGACGAATTACGCCATCAAAACCAGTTTCATACAAAGTTTTTACAATCTTGAACATATCAAAAGTTCCAGTACTTGAAAGATGTGCAGATTCCTGGAAATCCTGTACAGGATCATCAATTGCAGTATTAAACTTCAGGTTTCTGATATGAGCAAAGTGGATACGACCTTTTGCAGCTTTAATCATTTCACACAAATCATTTTTTCTGTTTGTACCATATGAACCAGTACAGAAAGTAAGACCGTTATGAGGATTTGGCACTTCGTTTAAAAGGCGCACAACATTTTCCTGGCAAGTGATAATTCTAGGAAGCCCAAAAACAGGCCATGCAGGATCATCTGGATGAATTGCCATATCAATATTATATTTATCACAAACTGGCATAATAGCTTCGAGAAAATATTTTAAATTCTGGAAAAGTTTTTCAGAATCAATATCTTTGTAAAGAGCAAAAAGTTCTTTTACTTTGGCCATGCGTTCAGGTTCCCAACCAGGCAAAATAAATCCATTTGAATCCTTATCAATAGAACCAAACATTTCCTCAGGTTTGATAGAATCAACAACAGTTGAATTATAAGCCAAAACAGTAGAACCATCTTCACAAACACGAGCAAGTTCAGATCTTGTCCAGTCAAAAACAGGCATAAAGTTGTAACAAACCATGTGAATGTCTTCCTGACCAAGTCGTTCCAAAGTTTTTATATAATTATCAATATATTCATCGCGACGACCGCCGCCAATTTTAATGTCATCATGAATATTTACTGATTCAATTCCAGCAATTTTTAAACCGGCATCAGAAACTTCTTTTTTGATTTTTCTGATTGCTTCCAATTCCCATGCATCACCTGGAACAGAATCATACAAAGTAGTGATTACACCATGTACACCAGGAACCTGTCTGATCTGCTGCAAAGTTACAGAATCAAAACCAGTACCATACCATCTCAAAGTCATTTCCATATCAATTACCCCTTAAAAAAAGCTTCTTATGCCCATTTTTTAGTTTGTTGCACGATTAAAACTTTCCGCGCAACCAGTCAGCCTAGAAAAGGAAAAATAGTTTTTTTCTACTGACATTATAATTATATCACTGTGATAAAAAAACTGCAACTAAAATACTTGTATACTAGTATATTTTTATGATTTTTTTTTGATGTTGTGTGGGTTATTTTTTGTGAGACAACGGACGGCGGCTCGTGAAAACTATGTTTTACGATTTTGGGCATGTTATAACTCATAATGAGGAGTGGAGAGAAAAAATTACAAAAACTCGCAGCTCTTTCACACTAAATTCATATTGGTGTGAGAAATCTCCGCACGAGCATACACGAGCCATCATTGCTTCACTATTTTATAATCAAATTCGGCAAATGCTACATAATCGGCTGCTTCAAATCTCCATCTGGAAATCTGTTCTATAATTTCTGACTTTACAATCTCTGTAAGTATAGAAGCTGGAGTGATTTGTATTTCATTTTGAGGAACATTTCCACTTTCTACAACTTTAAAATGAATTTCTACAGTTATTGAGCCGTCAATGGTAGCAGCTGCATTTTGTGAAAGGTTTATTACTGGCTGTAATGGTTCAAGTAATGCTCTTGTATTTCCATTTGACATTTTTAGTTTGACATGACCATCTTGATTTATTTCTGTCTGGACTTCTGTCTGACCGCTTATTCCACTTGATGTATTTGCTTTGAAACTTGTATTTGAAATTTTGGCAAGCGCATTTGCTGTAGAACTTGACGTTTTCTGAGTAGACACATTTTTTTCTTTTTGAACACTTTCACTCTTTATAGAAGAAACATTTTGTTCAGCGGTAACACCTGCTTCACCAGAAAAGGATGATGCTTGAGTCTGCACAGGATTCTTTGTTTTTTGAGTTTGTACATAATCCTGACTGTTTTCTTCCTGCAAGTCATCCTCAAACATATCCCAATTAAAATCATTTGTTTTCTTTTTAGAATTCATTTGTTCGGCCATAAGTTCTTCTACAGATTTTGCATATTCGACTGGTTCGGCATTTTGAACAGATTCTGTTTTTGGAACAGGTTTTGATTCAGTTATTGGTGCAGTTTTTGGTTTTGTAACCTCCGGCGCTTTTTGTTCTGCAGGTTTGGATTCTGCTTGAGTTTTCTGAACTGTTTTTGGTTCTGTATTATTAGGAACTGCATTTTTAGTTTCAGGCGCTTTTGTTACTGTTTCTGTTACTTGAGACGTTTCAATTTGTGGTACTTCATTCTGAACAGGTTTCTCAATCACTTCATTTTTTTGAGCTTCCTGCATTTTTGAAGGTTCTTTTTGGTTTTCAGATTTTTCTTCTTTTTTCGCAGTATTTTTTTGAGTTGAAAAATTCTGTGGTAAAACTATTTGTATTTCTTTAAACTTTGGCTTTTGAGGTTTTGGTTTTATTACAATCATGAAGATAAAAAAAATCAGCCAGAACGCTAAAGTTACTATTAAAGCCAAAATATTGCTTGTATGTTGAGGAGAACTGTCTTTTCCAAAAAGCGGTATTTTTTTAAATTTCATTATTCAGTTTTTGTCCTTAAATTTATGACAGAATAACCATTTTCACGGATTATATCAAAGATTTTTACTATAGTTCCGTTTGTAACTTCATCATCAGCCTGCAAAGAAACAGGAAATTCTTCTTTTTTTGTATCTTTCGTATCAAAATTTCGAAGCTGCTCTCCCAAAGTTTCCATGCTCACTTCTATATCATTAAAAAACATGACACCATTTTTTTCAGCATAAATCGTAATTCCCTGAACAGATGTACCTTCAGCAGTTCTGCTTTGAGGAAGATTCAGTTTAATTCCAGGAACAACTGCAAAAGTTGTAGAAACCAAAAAGAAAACGATGAGCTGAAAAACAATGTCAATCATTGGTGTCATATCGACATTTGAATTTATTCTGTTTCGTCGTGATTTTAAACGCATTTTTCCACCTGAAAATTATCTGACTCTGCCAGAAAGTTTGAGCAAAACTTCTGTAACTCTTGATTCCATTTCCACAATTCTGCGATTCACGCGTGAAACAAAAAAATTGTGAAAAATAACTGATGGAATTGAAACGCAAAGTCCTGCAACAGTAGTTGTCAAAGCTTCGGCAATTGCACCAGCCAAAAGTGTTGGATCTCCCATCGTTCCGCCTGCACCAAGCACACCGAATGCTTTAATATTACCAGTAACAGTTCCCAAAAGTCCAAGTAAAGTTGAAATATTCGCAATTGTTCCTAAAGGAGTCAGCAAATGTTCATATTTTGGAACAACATAATCCATTTGAGCTTCCACAGTCTCCCGCAAATCTTTTTCTTCATAACGGCGACAGTCAATTGCTTTTTTTAGAACCTGAGAAAGTGGTGTATCAGCCTGTGTACATGCAACCGCTGCTGCATCAAAATTTCCAGCCATAAACGAATTATTTAAATCCGTCATCAATGCATCATCACGTTTTTTTGTGTTGATAAAATAAATACATCTTTCAATAATAATAAAGGTAGCAATAATTCCACAGACAATAATTGGAATCATAAAAAATCCACCAGCTTTCAAACTCTGTAACATATTTATATCATGCCTCCATTTTTTTTAAGATTTATTATATTTTATTCTAGAAGAAGAATTTCAGCAGAAATGTTGCTGTCCCTCCTCTTCCATAATAATCTCCACAATAAATTCTTGACTCAGCCTTTACAAGTTTAACAATATCCTGCAAAGAAACAACTGCTCGCACAGCAGAAGTCAATTTTACAAAACCTTCAAAATTCACAAACGAATCAATATACTCAAATTCAAGCGGCTGGATAAACTGCAATCCAGCACCCCATTTTGAATTTTCACTTTGGAAATTTACATTTACAAAGATTTGATGAGTATTTTCCAAAACTGGCACATCTATCCAGTTCGATTTCCATCCTCCAGTCACTGAAAAAATCTTATAATGATAAGAAAGTTCAATATTTGAAGTAAACTGAGTTATATTCTGGCAGACAAATCCATAAAGCCCATTATTCATATGATTTTTATCATACATCGGCTGCCAGCCTCCATTCGAAAATGCAGTCGTTTTAAATTCAAAATCAGCACTTCCTGTAAATGATTCTTTCAATGGAATAGAAAAACCTGCTTTTCCATACCAGTTTGATGTTTCAAATGGCATCATATATATGGAAGAAAACTTGAAATTCTGCTCAAGTTCCGAAACTTTGTTTTCAAAAGATTCAAGTCCACCCTGTGCATAAATTCCAACTTTTCTGCTGGAAAAATAAACTGGAAACGAAGAACTTACACCAACAGAAAAAGGAACAATAACATTTTGTTCACCAATTTTATTTCCGAAAATCAATTCTACACTTGAATCAACTGTCAATAAATCATTTTTCCAGTTTACTTTTGCAAGAATTTCGCCACGGTTATTTGCATTACCATTAATAACTTTCTGAATTTCTTTTTCAAAGAAATATTCAGCCTGAATGGAAGTTTCAAATCCATAACCTGACCAATCAGCATAAATATTAGGGCTTAGACTCAGCACAGCTGCAGATGGAAATTTGAAATTAATCGTATCAGCATAACGATTATAAAAATCCATATCAAAATGAGCACCAAGAGTCACATTTTTTTGAAAATCATAAGAAAAATCAACATTTCCAAAATATTTATTCTGATTTAACTTGGAAATATTTGTTTCCTGATTTTGAAGTCCGTTCGAAAAATCATTATAACCGCCGCCAAAATCCCAATTGAAATTTTTCGAAGAATATTTTTTTTCTATGAACAGATTGACAGTCTGATCAGAAAAACCGTCTGTCAGATTTTTTCCAGAATATCCAACTGCTGAATCATAAGAAAAAAAGATTTTAAAAGGACTGTCGGTAGTTGTACGGAAAACTGAAAACTCACCAGTAAATAAAGTTGGAAATCCGCCACCGATTTTGCCTTCTGCAAAAATATCTTTTTTATAATAATCCTCATCAGATTTTTTTTGAATTGAATTCGAAGAAACAGTTACTTCCGGTAAAAGTATTGATTCTTTTTCACTGTTTTGAGGAGTAACAATCACATTTTCAAAAGAAGGAAGTGCATCAGAACCTGCCGTAACACTTTCACCTGTAATCACAGTTGTCACTTCCGGCAATTCAATATTCTGTGCCGAAAGCGGAATTAAAAAGAGCATCGGAAATGTCCAGAAAACTGATTTTTTATATATTTTTTTCATATTTTCCTCACTGATTTGTTTTTTCAAAAAGTCTGTCAACACGCTGTGCCTGCCTTGAATCTGGATAAAGATTTTTCAGCATTTTTGAAACTTCCTCTGCGTCCGACTGAAAATCTCCTGCCAGAAAAGCTTCGACTGCACTGTAAAGTGTAACTGCACTTTTTGCATCATCAAAAGTTCTATAAAATTGTGCCGCTTTCAAATAATTTTGCGCCGCATCATAAAAATTTTGATTCTTTCTTTGATAATCGGCAATAAATTCTGCATTTTCAGCAGCAAAAGTGATTTCATGGGTTTCTATTTGATTTTTTATAATTTCCAAAGCCAAATTATAAGCCTGCTGCTGGGTAGAAGGATTTTCTGCCAAAAGTTTTACAAGAGCCGAACCTGCAGTTCTTCCTTTCACAGTCGTATTTTTTCCAAGTTTTTCATATTCCGTCTGCTTTTCAACAACGCGTCTATCAGTTCCCTGCACTATTTTTTCCAATTCCAGAAGTTTTGTGCCAATTCCGTCATCAGCAGCCTGTTTTGGAAAGTTTTTTACAATATTTTTTGCTGTCTGTAAAGCCTGCGAAAAATTCTCTTTTTCATAATAAGCTGTCAACAAATTGATATTTGCACCATAACAATAAACACTTTGCGGATATTTTTGCAAAAGCGTCTGGTTGAAAATAATTGCTCTTTCCACCTGTGAAATCTTCAAAGCACAGTCACCGCCAAAATAAAGTGCCGCATCTACGAATTCACCTGAAGGAAATTCATAAATATAATCATTAAATTTATTGAAAGCAGAACTATATTCTTCGAAAGCATAAAAAAGTCCTGCATTTCTGTACAAAGCTTCCTGTGCAACTTTACTCTGAGAAAAATCACTGCACACTTTCTGATAATAAAAATCAGCTTTTTCAAGATTTTTTTGCAATTCAAATATTTTTGCACAAGTAAAAATCACTTTTGCCGTGAATTCAAAATCGGAATTTAAATCGTCTGGATTCTGCGAAAGTTCTGTGTAAGGCTGCAAAATATTCAGAGCATTTTCATAATCAGAATAATCTGTGAAAATTTCTGCACAGAATAAAACTGCACTTTGTTTTTCAGCATTATCTTTTGAATATTTGATGATTTTTTCAGCCTGAATTGCAGCATTTTTGAAATCAGAATTCTGCAATGAAGATTTTGCAGCATATTCGCAACTTTTTTTCAAGTAAGCAAGTTTATTTTTATCTTTTTCTTCAGAATGATATCTCACAAACGATGCATAAGCATTTTTGTACTCTTCAAGACAATATTCTGCATATCCTTTATAAAAAAATACAAGCGGATTAAAATCTTTTTTTGTAGAATTTTCTTTTATATATGAAGAAAAATGATTTTTTGCAAGATTCCAGTTTTTCAAATTTATCTGACACAAACCGCGGATGTATTCGCTATCACTTTCCTGACTTAAAACCGCTTGATTATAAGATTCAACAAAATTTCCTGTCAAAAATAGTAGTTTTGAATATTCCAGTTTTCCTTTAGAATCAAGTTTTCCCTCAGAATCCAGAGAATTGAAAACCTGTTTCGCCTGAGAAAATTTTCCAAGACGGCACAAACTCGAAGCATATAAAACGCCTGTTTTGTCCGAGACTTTTTCATATTCGCCTTTCTCATAATATGAAGCAGAAAGATTATAAATGTCTTTTTCTGAAGGATTTGCAATCTTATCAAAAACGGATTCCATTTCATCCCATTTTTGCAGAAGAAATTTTGACAGAAGCAAAAGAGAATTCACAGAATCTTCAAAATTTTCTGGCAAAAAAAGATTTTCTGTTTGTGCTTTCTGATTTTGAAGCTGCATAGAAAGCTCTGTAAGAATTTTTTCTGCTTCCAAAGGATTTTTTTTATCATCTATTAAGATTTTTGCACGATAAAAACTCACAAGCGGATTTTTTTCTGAAACATTTGAAAAATATTCTTCCGCCTTTTTATAATTTTTTTTCTGAACTTCATCAATTCCAAGACGAATCCAGAATTCGTTGACAAGTTCATGATTATCTGAAAACTTTGAAGCTGCTTTTGAAAAAAAATCACCAGCATTCACACCGATATTTTTTTCAAAAGCAAGTGCATAAGCTTTTTTGAGTGCAACAACACAAATATTTCCTTCAGAATTATTCACCACTTCGCAATACAGATTGTAAGATTCCAAGTTTTTTTCAAGAAGACTTAAAGCATCTGCTTTAAAAATGCAAAGTAAAAGAAAAATATCATTTGGAATGGAATCCTTTTGATTATTAACTTTTTCAAACAATTCAACACTTTTTTGAGGATTATCAGTTTTGTTGTAAGAAATCATTATTTTTTGAAGGATTTCATAATAATCTTCGTTTGACGGACAACATTGCGGTGTCTGCAAAATGTATTCCATAAGCGGAATTGCATCATTGTATTTATCTAAATCATAAAAAATTTTTGCCGAATAAAACACACTTGGATTATAGAAATCCAGATTTTTTGAAGTCAAAGAAGAATTGCAGGCGTTGTAAAAAGAGTCCAGCGCTTTTTTCGGTTCTTTTTTTAAGTAAAAAGTTTTTCCGTAAAGATAATTGCAGTTTGAATAATCTTCCATCCCAAAATGCAATTGATTTTCTGCTTTGGCAAGTGAAACAAGTGCATCATCATAAAGCTGCATATTGATTTGAGATTCGGCTTTGAGCAAAAGTGATTTTTGCAAAAAAACAGAATCAGGATATTCTTCTTCCATTTGAGATACTTTTTCTACAGTTCCAGGAAAAAAATGATTTTTAAAAGCAAGGTTAATTTCGCTGAAAAGAGAAAGTTCCGTTGCAAAACAACTTAATAAAATAGAAAAAAACAAACAAGTTATAAGTAAATATTTTTTAGTCATAGTAGAAATTCCTCAATCATTATGCATTATTGCGGAAAAAATCTTTCAGTAGCCTTTACTCGTGTTAAATAAACAAAATTCTTTTCATTTTCAAGACAGAAATTTTCAAGCGACATTTCCCTTCCATTCATAAATACATTGCAGGCAAATCCTCCATCATCCTGAAAATACGGAAAAAATGCAGCACATTCATTAAACGCTTTTATTTCAGGCGAAACAGTTCTGTCAGTTCCACGAATTGCCCCGAAATAAAAAGTACCGCTTTCTGTTGATGCAAGCACATACAAAAGAGAACGAAGTACTGCAACATTATAACCAGTATCTTCAATAAAAGTAACAGTATTTGCAACACCTTTTTCAGTAAAAGTTGAAGCAAATGGATTTATTGTCACATCCACGCCAGACTGATTAAACAGATAAGTTTTTCCTGAATAAACCGAAATAACAGCTGAAGCAAGGTTTCTAATCCAATTCAGAGAAAAATACAAATCATAACGCTGAGACAAAACTCCTTGATGCCCGATATCTTTTACAGTTACAGTTTCTTTGATTAAAGGTTCGCGTTTGAGCATGCCACCTGCAATAGGTTCCACAATGCCGTCAGCAATCCATTTTACAAATCCGGCAGATGAAAGTGATTTTTTTTCAGTTTTATTCTGGCTATCAGCTGAATTATGCAACTCAGCGAAAGGTTTTCCATTTGAAATGCGCACGAGCTCGTTATTTTCATTATACATTGCATCTGGTACAAAAGAAATTTTTGGAAGATTCTCACGAATAACTGCAACCATCTGCTTTACATTATGATATTGAGTTGTATCTGTCAGAACATATTCCCATGGGATTTTTTTCTCAGTGATTATCATGACATCTTCAAACGAAGCACTGTAGAATTTATCAAAATTCATGCCGGTTGGAACGCCTCTTGCTGCATAATTTCCGTAAATCATCAAATCTACCAATGCCGTTTTTCCTTTTGGAGTAAACTGCACAAAAACTTCACTGTTTTTCAAAAAATAAAAACGGATGCGCAGAGGATTTCCTGTTTTTTTATCACGTACCAAAACCCAGCTGCCCATTGCATCACCCGGATAAACATCCTGCTTTTCTTCGTAAAAACCTTTATCAGAAAAAACTTTTACATTTATTTTTGTGTGAGGAGCAACAAAAATATTGAAAGTGGATTCATTTTCTTCCATACGAATCTGAAATTTTTCACCATTCAGATTTGCTCTGATTTCAGGGATATTTTCCCGAACAGCAGAAAGAGGAGCCGTAAACCATTTTTCTTCGAGTTCTTCGCGAATTTCTGCAGAATCTGGAATGCCAAGTCTATTATAAGCGGCGAAAACTGGTAGAAAAACTGTAAATATGCACAAAAAACTTATTACTTTTTTCATTTGCACCTCTATCATCAGCATTTCAAAAAGAAATTCCTAGAAAGAAATTTCACTGAAGAAATTCCTATGGGAAAACTAAAATTGACCAGGATCGGTATCTGTTGCACCTTCTGCTTTTCGAATCACAGGTTCAACTTGTCTTCCATCAGAAAGAAGAATTTTTCCATTTGGAAGTTCATCAGGATGTTTTCCAATCGGAGCATTTGAAAGAAGAAGTTTCAGGCGGTTGAGCTGATTTACTTCAGAACTGCCCGGATCATAATCAATAGCACTGATATTTGCATCAGGGAAACGGCGGCGCAATTCTTTTATCATGCCTTTTCCAGTAACATGATTTGGAAGACACGCAAAAGGCTGAACGCACGCAATACTTGGTGCACCTTCATGAATCAGTTCGACCATTTCAGCTGTCAAAAACCATCCTTCGCCAGTAATGTTTCCAAGCTGAACAATATCATCAACACCTTTCATCATTTTGTAAATGTGATTCGGAGCTTCAAATCTGCGGCTTTTTGAAAGATATTTCTTCATTTTTCTGCGGTAAAGTTCAAGTCCCCACACAAGAAGACGTGAATTTCGTTCTGTTTTCTTTGGGAAAGCAAGCTGTTCATGACGGAAAATACCAGTTGCAAAAGAATAAAAGAAAAAGTCCAGCAAATCTGGCATTACACATTCAGCACCTTCTCGCTCAATAGTTTCGACAATCTGATTGTTTGCTGTAGGATGGAATTTTACAAGAATTTCTCCAACAACACCAACTCTGGCTTTTTTTATTGGCTTGAGTTCAAGTTCATCAAATTCTTTTACGATATTTTTTATCAGTTTATTATATTTATGGAAGGAAACGTGATGTGAGAACATTTTTTCTGCTATTCCATTCCATTTTTCATAAAGTTGATTTGCACTTCCAGGCACTGCTTCATAAGGGCGGGTTCTATACAAAACGCGCATCAAAACATCGCCTACGACAAGAGCCTTTACAAGTCCGTCAATCAAACTTGGAGTAAGTTTAAATCCCGGATTTTTTTCAAAACCTTGAGCACTCAACGAAAGAACAGGAACCTGAGACATGCCTGCATCGTTCAATGCACGCCTGATAAATCCAATATAATTTGTAGCACGACAACCGCCACCAGTTTGCGTGATGATAAGTGCAACTTTATTCAAATCATATTTTCCACTTTCCAGAGCAGAAATCATCTGACCTGCAACAAGTAGAGAAGGATAACAAGCATCGTTGTTTACATATTTTAGTCCTGCTTCCACTGCTTTTGGGTCTACTGCATCCAGAACTACGAAATTGTATCCTCCACTTTGGAAAGCTTTTTGCAGAATTCTAAAATGAATTGGAGACATCTGCGGTCCAATAATCGTGTATTCTTTTTTCATTTCTTCTGTAAAAATCACACGCTGATATGCAGAAGATTTGATTTCAGGTTTTGTTTTATTTCGTCTGCGTTCTTTTACGGCAGCAATCAGCGAACGAATTCTTATGCGCACTGCTCCAAGATTTGAACCTTCGTCAATCTTAATCAAAGTGTACATTCTGCTTTTTGCACGAAGAATTTCATCCACCTGATCTGCCGTAACTGCATCAAGTCCGCAGCCAAAAGAAGTGAGCTGAACAAGTTCAAGATTCGGCATTTCAGAAACAAACTGAGCTGCACGGTAAAGTCTGTTGTGATAAACCCACTGATCGATAATTCGCAAAGGCCGCTCAATTTTTCCAAGATGAGCAATGGAATCTTCTGTCAAAACAGCAAGTCCAAGTCCGTTTATCATTTCAGGAATTCCATGATTTATTTCTGGATCCAGATGATAAGGACGTCCTGCAAGAACAATTCCGCTTCCACCCTTTGTGATGATTTCTTCAAGGGCTTCTTCACCGGCTTTTTTTGTATCTTCACGGAATTTTTCCTGTTCTGCCCAGGCTTTGTCTACCGCATTATATATTTGAGTTGGTGTCAAAAGTGAAAATTTGGGTAAAAGTTCTTCGCAAAGTCTTTCTTTCAAACGTTCTTTATCATAAATAGGAAGGAACGGATCCATATATAAAATCGAAGGATCCTGGCGCAACTGGTCAACATTATTTCGCAAAACTTCCGGGTAACTTGTAACAATCGGACAATTATAATGATTTCCAGCTCCTGCATCTTCCTGTTTTTCATAAGGTGCACACGGATAGAAAATAAATTTAATTCCACGCTGAATCAAAGATTCCACATGACCGTGACTGATTTTTCCAGGATAACAAACTGATTCGGAAGGAATAGTTTCAAGACCTTTTTCATAAACTGCACGACTTGAACGCTGACTTAAAACAACTCTAAATCCCAGTTCATTAAAAAATGTAAACCATAACGGATAATTTTCGTACATATTCAAAACACGAGGAATGCCAACTTCGCCAAGAGGAGCATCTTCAATCTTCCGTGGAATGTAACTAAAAAGTCTTTTATATTTCCAGGCAAAAAGATTTGGAAGTGGACCAGTCTGTTCATCATCAATACCAGTATTTTTTTTGTTGCTGGCATCAATTACCTCACCTTCAATTTCAGCACCTTTTTCACATCTGTTTCCTGTAATGAAAGTGCGTTTATTTTCCCCTGTAGAAAAAGTATTAATCGTCAAAAGACAATTGTTCTGACATTTTCCACAGCGGCGCAAATCTAAATCAACATGGAAGTTTTCCAAATCTTGTAAAGTGGCTATGGAAGAACGAACATCATGAACAGTTCCTTCCGGCTCACCTGGCTGAGGCTCCATCAAATCGCACCACTGATCATAGGCAATCAATGCAGAACCATAAGCACCCATCAGACCGGCAACATCAGGACGATAAACTTTGACCCCTGCAATTTTTTCAAAAGCACGCAAAATTGCATCATTAAAGAAAGTTCCACCTTGAACTACAACTTTTTCTCCAATATCACTTGCTTTTCTGAGTTTGATTACTTTGAACAATGCATTTTTTATAACAGAATAAGAAAGTCCTGCTGCAATATCAGCAACAGAAGCACCTTCTTTTTGAGCCTGTTTGACACGACTGTTCATAAAAACAGTACATCGGCTTCCTAAATCTACAGGTTTTTCTGCCATTAAAGCGATTTTTCCAAACTCTTTAACGTCCATTCCCATTGTGTTTGCAAAATTATCAAGGAATGAACCACAGCCGCTGGAACAGGCTTCATTCAACTGAATACTAACAATTGCACCGTCCTTCATTCGCAGACATTTCATATCCTGTCCACCAATATCAAGCAAAAATTCAACTCCAGGAACAAAAAAGTTTGCAGCTCTAAAATGCGTTATCGTTTCAACTTCTCCAGAATCTACACCAAGTGCAGCCTGAAATAATGCTTCTCCATATCCGGTTGAAACAGCTCTGGCAATATAAACATCATCAGGAAGTTGATTATATAAATCTTTTAGCACTTTAACTGCAAGCTCAACAGGATTTCCCTGATTGTGCGCATAAAAATCCCATAAAATGCGCCCTTCTTTATCAATAAGACAAGCTTTTGTTGTGGTAGATCCTGAATCAAGACCTAAAAAAACAGGACCGTGTGTTTTTTTCAGTTCACCGCGTTTTGCTTTCTGCTCACTGTGACGAACCTGAAATTCATCCAACTCAGCTTGATTTTTAAACAGAGGTTCCAGACGCTGCACTTCGCTCAATTCTGCGCCCACAAGATTCTGTAAACTTGAACGAAATTCTGCAATTGTAGGAAATTTGAAATTACTGTCAGCTTCGTTATTTACTGCTGAATCATCATTTTCAGAAACAGATTCAGCGAATTTTCTTTCTGCCCCATAAGCACAACCTGTTGCCACAAAAAGCTGAGAATCTTCAGGAACAATTACCTGCTCATCTGTCAGTTTCAATGTATCAATAAATCGAAAACGCAATTGATCCAAAAAATGAAGCGGACCACCTAAAAAAGCTACATTTCCGCGAATAGGTTTTCCACATGCAAGCCCTGAAATTGTCTGCGAAACAACAGCCTGAAAAATTGAAGCGGCAATGTCTTCGCGGCGGGCACCTTCGTTTATAAGCGGCTGAATATCTGTTTTAGCAAAAACTCCGCATCTTGCTGCAATCGGATAAATCTGATTTGCACCTTTTGCAAGTTCATTCAATCCCATTGCATCAGTTTCCAAAAGAGCCGCCATCTGGTCAATGAAAGCACCTGTACCGCCGGCACAAGTTCCGTTCATTCGCTGCTCGACACCGCCTTTAAAATATGTAATTTTGGCATCTTCACCACCAAGTTCAATTACAACATCAGTTCGTGGAATCAGTTTTTTTACAGATGTAGTTGCTGCAATAACTTCCTGAATAAATGGAATATTTAACCATTGAGATACAGAAAGTCCGCCTGAACCAGTAACTTTGACTGTGACTTTTCGCTGGGCACCATCTTCAACATGGTTTTCAAGAAAATCTAGAGCTTTATTTACAACACTTATGATAGTTGAACGAATATCTGCACGATGACGCTGATAATCACCATAAATAAGTTTATCATTGTCATCCAAAACTGCGACTTTTACTGTAGTTGAACCAACATCAATACCAATGCGAATTGGCAATAAAGAGTTTTTTTCCATATCCTTACATTTTAACGGGAAACTGCAAGTTAGTCAAATTAGTCATATAATCAATAAATCAGCAGGGACAGACCTCGCAGTTACGTTTAACCCCCGCAAAGCAGGGGACAGACCTCACTTTCGAGATTTAGCGCAAAACAGGGACAGACCTTGGTTATCTAATTTAATTTGTTTTGGGGTGTTGCGGGGGCACGACTTAACGATTTTTTTGCCCCCGCTGGGGTGGTTAGTGGAAACCCGAAGGGTTGGAACTAAGGAGGGGGCTCCCTCCTTCATGATTATTTTCAAAAACCAGGGACAGACCTTGATTTCGGTGTATAGAGCTAGCCATTATCTGTTAAATCTGTAAAAATCACTTTCAGAGCGTCGATGAATTCATTTGTATCTTTTTTGAGTTTGCGCAAAAATGAATTATCTTCCAATGGACCGACAACTTTTTTCATCTCATCACTATTCTGATAAGTCATATTCCTGTAATAATCAGTGTAATCTTTTTCACGCGATTTTAATGAAGCATTGTAAATGTCATAGGCAACTATGGAAACATCATCAGTAATATTTCTGAACAAATCAACAGAAAAATTTTCGATTGGCCGTGAATACAGTTCTTCCAAAAGATACAAAGCATAACGCGCTTTATATTCATCGTAAGCACAGTTGCAGTATTTATAAAAATCATGAACTTTATCCCAACTGTCAATCTGACCATCTTTAATAGAAGAAAACAATTCTTTTCGCTTTTCACACGGAATAATTTGTCCGCCGGCATTTTCCCATTCTGTATATAAAGAAAGTGTTCTTATTCTGGAAAGCAAATCTTTTGTAAGTCTGTCACAATTTAAGTTTTTACAGAACTGCACAAGAGTTCTTACGGAAAAATATTTTACAATCTTGCGGTACATTTTGTATGCCTGAACAGGTTTAAAAATCACAGCACCATATTTTTTCTGGCAAATATCGTCATCAAGTGTAAAATCGGCTTCAGGATTTTGATGCAGAAAATCTTTCGCAGCCTGATATTCTTTTTGCGGAGTGTCAGCATCTTTCATATAATCGCTGTCAATTTTTATAAGATAATCACGTGTAAGTGTGATTAATCTGTCAATTGCATACATAATCTCCTGCATAGTGTCACAAGCAAGCGGATCTGTTTCAATCATCTGGATTTTTTTTCTACGTTTATCACGTTTTATAAATTTGTCATTATTCCTTGTGATGGCAAACATATCATACATAAACCACCATGCCGGAATTATATTGATTTTTTGCGAACCGTTAAATCCAGGTGAAACAAGTGCAAAAGGATACTGAATATCCAGTTCGTACTGGTAACTTCCTTTTGAGACAAGAACAAACGAAGCAAATCTAGAATTATGTTTAAAATCAGAACAAAGTCCCGGCCAAAATCCCCGTTTTGCAAAAATTTCGCCATCAGGACTTCGGCTGTTATGATTACTTCCAACAGTTGCTCCGGCAGCAATATTACTCTGCCCCATTACTGTAGTTGCAATCAAAAATGATGAATTATGATGCTGTTCGTGGAACGGGAAAATCAGATTATTCAAGATTTCACAACATGAAACAGTGGAATTATCGCCCAAAACTGAATTCAAAAGTCGTGCACCATATTTTACCTGACAATTTCTGCCAATCACAAAACGGATTGCTATTGCCTGATAAAAAACCTTGCTTCCATAACCCAGAATGCCGTTTACCATTTCCACGCCTTCACCAATCTGAGAAGGTTCTTCTTCGGAAGATAAAACGGTCATATTTTTAAGTTTGTAAGCACCTTTAATATAAGCCGCATCGCAAATTTTTGTATCTTTGATAATGCTACAGTTTTTTATGACACAATCATTTCCGATTATTCCATAAGTATTTTCTTTTTGAATATCCTCATTTTCGGTCATTTCAAAAAAACGTTGCAAAAGTTCATCATCATCACGATAATGCGACCACAAATATGCATCTGCAGGAATCATTTTTTCAAAAGCAAGAATTCTTCTTCCGTCATTTTCATTTGCAACACCAATCCAACATCGGTGTTCTTCAGGTTCGCCTTTTTTTAAAAATCCGCTTCCAAATTTTGAATGACTTGTACAACAAAGTTCCTGAATATTAAATAGAATATTCCTGTTTCCGATTCTATAATTATCAAGATAAGCAATGTTCCGGACAACGCAATTATCTCCAATTACAACATTGCTGATTCTGGAATTTCTGATTCCAACTTCCAGAATCAAATCATTATACTGCAATTGATTTTTTTTCATCTCCCCGATAATCACAAAACCTGAAAAAAAAGTAAAATAAATCAAAGAAACGTCAAATTTTCCCTGTTCAGCAGGAACATAAACATTTGACCATGTTTTATCTGTATTGTGATTTAAATTCTTCTCCAGAACTTCAATTTCTTCAGCGGTCAAATGACGCTTTCCTTCAAGAAGTTCCTCAGGAATTTTATTTTCAAATCTTTTTTCAATTATTTTCACCATAAGTTCTTTATTATACCTCTCTAAAACGTTTTAGTCAAAACGAATATTTTATATCACAATCGTCGTCACAACCGTCATTTTTGAGTGTTGTCTTTTTTGTTTTATCTGTTAAAATAGAAAAACCATGAAAACCCATTATAAAATTTTTATCTTTTTGATTTCGATTTTAACAACTTTTCCACATTTCCTTTTTTCACATGACAAATCTCTACAAGTTCAAAAACAACAAAATGTTCAGCAAGTTACATTAGAAAATGGACTTCAAATTTTTCTTCTTGAAAACAGTTCAGATGCACTTGTCCATGTAAAAATCATTTTTAAAGCCGGTTTTTCAAATCAAACAAAAGAAAATAATGGATTTTTTAAACTTTTCACAAAAATAATTCAAACTTCAAATCCTCAAATCAATTTTTCCAATGCAGAATGCCTTTCTGATTTTTCATCATATTCGCTGGAAATGACAAACGACCAGCTTTCAAAAACTCTTTCCGCCTTAAGCAGAATATTTTTTGAACCAGATTTTTCCCAAGAAACGATGCAGGATGAACTTGCAAAAATGAAAAATGAAGTCAACAAAAATGCGAAAGAACTTTCCACGCTCATAAACTCCAGCATCGATTCCAGAATTTTTTCGGAAGAACCATGGAAACATGATTCAGGAATTTATCCGTCTTTTTTTTCAAAAACTTCCACCGATTCTGCAAGAACTATTCTGAAACAGATTGCTGAAAGATTTTACACACCTCAAAACTGCGCTGTTTTTATCACAGGAAACTTTGATTCGCAAAAAACAATATTGGAATTGTCGCAGACTTTTGGAAGATATTACTCAAATTACAAAACACCAGTTTCAAAACCTACATCAGCATCAAACAAACAGCGAAAATACGTTTTTCATCATTCAGATATTTCAGAAGAACTTACGCAAATTGTCGTTCAATACACATTAATGTCATTTGAAGAATGTGAACTGGCGGCCGCACTTTTAAACAACAATTATTCTTCATTCAAAAACGAGATTCTCTCTCAAACCGATTTAAACATTCCAGGTTGGGAATATATTGATGTAAAAGCTGCGCACAAAAAAGACACATCGCGCCTGATTATTCAAACATTAATGCAAAAACCAGAAAAAAATTTTCCAAAAAAAATATCAAGTTTCGACCAGACACAACTTTTTTTACAGAACATTGAAAAACTTTCTTCTTTTATAAATGAAAACGAACTGATAAACGCAAAACTTGTTTTACAGTCCCAAACAGAAAATATCATCAAAAATCCTTTAGATTACATGGAAAAACTTTCAGAATTCTGGGCAATTTCACCATTTATCAAAACAGATGAAAATATTATGCAGACCGACATTCTTTTTGAAAAACAAAAAACAATAAATCAGATAGAAACGCAGACACTTCAAAATTTTATAGATTCAGAATCACCATTCATATTTATTATTATCAATTCAAAAGATTTCAAAACAAACAAAAAAGCTTTTTTACAGGCTGGATTTGAAGAAATAAACGAAAAAAATTCTTCCTGGTATATGCAAAAACTTGCAGACGAAACAAAAAATCAGTATCAGATTGATAACAGTAAATATTTTTCCAAAAATCAGCAGATTTCAAACGATAATAATTATTTTGAACAAAATATTTCACAAATTCAGCAGACAACGCTTTCAAACGGCATAAAAGTTTTTTCCAAAAAAAATCAGGCAGAATTTTCGACGGTAATTACGCTGAGCATAAACGGCGGACAACTGAACACAAGTCAAAACAACGGTTTTGAAGAAGTGATGTGCAGCATTTTAGCAAACCTCATTCAAACCGAGCTGAGCAGACAGACTGCGAACGGAATTATTTTAAACAGTACAAAAGTCACACATCAAACAGATTTGTCCACAAGCAGCATTTTTATAGAATTCAACAAGGAAGATTCGTTTGCAGTGTGCAATGCAATTCAAAAAGCAATAATTTTTACAGAAATTCCGCCTGCCGTCGCAGACAAAGCAGTTTTTTCCCGTCAATATAAAAAACGCCTTGAAAATGGAAGTGCCGCAAAGCAGATGGAAAGCAGCGTCATCAAAACTTTATACGGACAGAATGATTTTTATAAAATTTTCGAAACTCAAAATGAAGTATTGCAGGAAACCGATTATTTTTCAATTCTGCAAGCTTATCCAGATTTTCTAGATGCAAAACGATACAACATCATACTGTGCGGCGATTTTGAACAAAATATTTTTGATTATCTTGATGAAGCATTTTCTTATTTTTCAAATTCAAACGTTCAACTGAATACATGCAACGATTTACCAGATTTTCAAAAAAATAAAACAATCAAAGTAAAAATAAATCACACATTTTTGACAGATATTCCAGCAGAGCTTGCAGGACCGCAACCAGCAGTTCTCGTGCCTACAACCGAATTTAAAGATCCTGTAATTTTTGCAATTCAAACTTCACAATTTCAGGATACCAAAGAAGCCGCAGTTTTTAACGCAGTTTTAAACTCATTTCAAAAAGAATTTCAGACAGTTCTTAATCAAAATGAAAAAACAAAAGACAATACCGTGAATATCAAATTTCCCCGAACAAAACTGCCGTTTGCACTCATCACGATTATGGACGTAAATGCACCAAAAGAAGTAGACAGTGCGTACAAAACAGCAAGAAATCAATTTATCAAAAAAATCACTTCTTCTTCGGCTGGAAGTTTTATCCAGCAAATCAAAAACAACTGGATTTTATCACAAATGAAAGAAACCGCCTCAAATTACGGCACATCAAAACTCATGCAAAAAGGAATCGAAAATTTCACCGAAAATCCCAAAACAGATTTTTATCTTCAAGAATACAATTTCATTCAAAATGCAACAATTCAAGATTTTATCACCGCAGCAGAAACACTTCCTCTCACACCGCAACTCAGAGCATATGGAAAATAAAAAATCAATTTCTCAGCTCCAAAAATTACCCATCATTTCTTTTACTTGTCATAATAATTTGGGTGTTCCCGCCTGCAGCGGTCGCTACGTTCCAGGTTCCGCTATCGCTCCAGCCGCTTCCCTCGCTACGTTTCACTTCGCTCAGTCCAGTGGCCGGCTACGCCGCCTTTCACATCGCTAACACAAAAACCATGATTCTGTTGGAAGTAATTAAATAAGTTGTAATTTATTTAATCAAAAATTTTATTTCCAAATTAATTCTATTATTTTCAAATCTTATTTAGAAAGCGGTTAAAAGGGTATTTTTTAAAATATAAACAAATTTTACCCCTTTAACTTGCAAATATCTAAGCTTTCTCATAAAATAAATATTTAAGGTAATAGTATGAAATATTTCAAAAGAGAATCTTATCTGCAAAAAATCCGCGGTTTTTATAATGACACAGAAATTATAAAAGTAATCACATGAGTTCGCCGTTGCGGAAAATCAAGTCTTATGCAAACAATTGCTCAGGAACTTAGGGACAAAGGTGTTTCTGAAGAAAATATTATCTATTTTGATTTGGATAAGCGAGGTTACAGAAACATAAAAACTTCAGATCAACTTGAAAAAATCATTGAAGATGATGCAATTGCAAAAGGACTGAAATACCTTTTTATAGATGAAGTTCAAAATGTTACAGGTTTTGAAGAAGTTTTGAACGGTTTTCGTGATGAAGGCGATTTTTCTATTTTTATTACAGGTTCTAATTCGTATCTTTTGAGCGGAGAACTTATAACAAAACTTACAGGCCGTTACATAGAATTTGAAATGTTCCCTTTGAATTTCCAAGAATACCTTGGAATGAAAGATTTTCTTAAAAAGCCTATTGATTCTAATCTTGTTCAGGAATTTGATAATTACCTTTTAGAAGGCGGATTTCCAAAGGCTGTTCAATATGATTCAATTCAGGATAAAAAAACTTACATCACAAGCGTAATTACAGAAATTTTTGAAAAGGACATAAAACGCCGTGTTAAAATCAGGAATGTTTCAGCATTCCAGAAAGTTCAGCAGTATTTGATAAATAATTTTGGAGCAACAACAAGCCTTCAAAATATTCTGGATGAACTAGAAAAAAACGGTACAAAAATCAAACGGGAAACGCTTAATTCATATATAAAAATTTTATGTGATGCAAAAATTTTGTATGAATGTAATCGTTTTGATTTAAAATCAAAAAAATCCATTGCCGGTGAAAAAAAATATTATCTTTCCGATTTGGGATTTTATTACGCCACAAACACCGACAATAGAATAAACTACGGTCCTGTAATGGAAAATGTTGCTTTTATTTATGCCCGCTCAAATGATTATTCTGTAAGCATAGGCCGCATTGGAAAACTTGAATGTGACTTTATTCTTCGGAAAGATTTGGAGTACAGTTATCTGCAGATTTGCATGACAATTATGTCCAGTAAAGAAACAGAAGAACGGGAATACAGACCTCTGGAATCAATAAAAGACAATTATCCAAAATATGTTATTACAAGAAGTGATCCTGTTCAGCACAGAAACGGAATAATACACAAAAATATGCCAGACCTTATGCGGAATGGAGAATTGTTTTAGTTATAAAAAGCAGTAAAAACAAAAAAAAGACTTCTCATTACTGAGAAGTCTTAAGCGGCTGCTGCAGGTTTTGAACCTGCGACACATGGATTAACAGTCGTTCGGATTTTATTTCAAAGTAATTCAAAACTCTTCCCATCTTCTACTGAGCACTTATATTTTATTATATTAATAGCATTTATGCAACTGATTTATTTTGATTTGTATTGAGTGTTTTTTGCTTTACTAAGGTCATTACTAAGGTCTATGTTAATCTTTTTACTATAGTGCAAAAAAAAGGACAGTTCATTGTCGTTCGCTCCAGCCGTACTGCGTACCGCTTCCGCTCTCTCGTGTGCCTCTCATTCTACAAGTGCCGTCTTCCAGAAAAGGTAGCAAACAGAGTGTTCACTCATTCCGCTTCACTTCGTTGCGCTTCATTCGTTCACACACTGTTTGCATTTACTAGCGGGCTCGCAGGTAGCAGTGCAAGTGAGCAAAGCACGCTTTAATGCAAGCACAGTCAGGACAGTCGCTACAGGAGTGGCTCGAAGAAAAACAAGGAAGGAAAACAACCGCCACACCTTCCGCTTTGTGTCCTGCCTGTTTCCGCGAGAAGCAATCGTTGTAGAGTGACGCTAGTTGCACGCCGCCAGTTCCTCTAGTTCTTAAATATTGGTCGTGAAAATGTAAGTGCCTCTAGTTCGTGTCGCAACTAAAAAAGCGGGCACGCAAAAGCGTTCTCCCTTTCCCCCCGCCGCGGATAACATCATCAACTTAAGAATTAAAAACTGTTTTTTTGATTTGCAGAGTACTTA
>SAMEA3663026__coassemble_331_pt1 | contig 36009 bp, 29 predicted proteins | sample SAMEA3663026__metabat2_high_PE_017 | metagenome-assembled genome bin SAMEA3663026 (sample SAMEA3663026) | pig gut metagenome | biome: pig gut; feature: pig-associated habitat; material: faeces | place: France | collected 2012
AAAAAAGGAATATCAGGAAGAAAAAACTGGATAAAAGAAATGGGAATTACTGTCAAAAGTCCAATCAAAACAGCAATAATCTGATGAAAAAAGTTTAATTTAAACCCTAAAGTAAAAATTACCAGTGCTATAATTAAAGGCAGAAAACAAAGTACAATTCCCAATTTTTTTATCCTGAATTTTTTTGATTAATTACAACCGCAACCACCACAGCCTGTGGAACAGTCGCCGCCACAATCGCTTCCGCAGCCTCCGCATCCACCGCCGCAGCCACTTCCACAAGATGGTGGTGTTAATTCTTCTTCAGTTGCATCACGAACTTCCACAACATCAACATCAAAATGAAGAACTTTACCAGCTAATTCATGGTTTCCGTCAATCTTGATTTTATCTCCGTTAATCTCCACAATGCGCACAACAGAAGGTCCTTGAGGAGTCATAACCGAAAACTGCATTCCTATTTGAAGTTCGCCGTCAAATTCAAACTGTTTTCTGTCTACTTCGATAATCAATCTGGAATCATATTCACCATAACCTTCAGCCGGTTGAATTACAGCAGAAAACTTATCTCCAACTTGTTTTCCAGCAAGCTCTTTTTCGAGCCCCGAAATCAAATATCCTCTTCCATAAACAAAACCAAGTGGAACACCGCCCACAGAAGAATCAAGCTGATTTCCATCATCATCTTTTAATGTATAATGAATTGCAACCCATTTCTCATTTTCAATTTTCATATTTCCCCCAAAATCGCTGCATTTTCAGCAGCAGGATATCAAACAAGACTAAAAGTCCATTCCCATTTCGCCGTAATCAACAGCATTATCCTGAACTACTTCAGAAATTTCAGGACAGGCATCTTTTAAATATCGTTCAATTCCCATTTTTAAAGTCATCAAAGCCATAGGACAACTTCCACAGGCTCCAGTCAAATTAAGGTGGACTTTATTTTCATCATCAATGCAAACAAATTCCATATCACCACCGTCAGCCTGAAGCTGCGGTCTGAACATTTCAAGTGCTTCCTTTACAGTATCAAGCAATTTTTGGTCAGCCATAGTCTACCTCTCAAAAAACATTTATATTTAATTTACTGAAAAAACCATGAAAACGCAATGGATTTTTCTTTCTTGAGACGAAATCAATCAAAATTAATCATTTCTTTCTATTATATTGTACATAGGATTGTGATTTGGAACAAGTTCCAGAATGTGCTTTTCGCATGGCAAAACTTCCGAAGTATCATGAGTAACATGAAGAAGAGTTGTCGTGCCGCCCTGTGCAATTTCTTCCATAAGCTGAAGAATTTTTTTGCGATATTGTTCATCAAGTCCATGACAAGGTTCATCCAAAATCAAAATTTTCGGACATTTGACGGCTGAACGCAAAATCAAAATGGCACGCTGTTCACCGTAACTCAAACTTCCAAAAGTGCAGTTTTCCCTGCCTTGAAAACCACCGAGTTCAAGCCATTTTTTAGCTGCAGCACGTTCCACATCAGTAGCAGCATCATACAAACCTATAGAATCACGAAATCCGCTAATAATCACATTTTCAAGCGTCGTACCACCTACCATTCGATATTCCACATGAAGTCTGTAAGAAACAATTCCAAGCTGTTTTTTTATATCCCAGATAGATTCGCCAGTTCCGCGTTTTATTCCAAATAATCGGACATCATTACAATAAACCTGCTTGTTGTCACCAGTAATCAGTTCCAAAAAAGTAGTTTTTCCACTTCCGTTTGGGCCGCGTACAAGCCAATGTTCACCTTTTTTAAGTTCCCAGGAAAGATTTTTCAAAACGCAATTATCATCCCAACCAACATTCACATTGTTCATCTGCACAAGAACTTCATCAGCTGGCAGATTATTCTGCTGCAACACTTTTGTTTCCTGCAGAGTTTGACTCAGTGCACCAGAAAAAGCCGCTTTTTCCTTTTCTTCAGATTTTTTTTCATCAATTTTCCGCTGTTCGAGAATTTTTTCATAATCAGCTTTTTTTCCACAAAAAGTCACCTGTTTATTCGAAAACTCAAGAACATTAGTTACAGCAGGCGGAATTTCATGCCAGCGTTCCATTGCCAGAATGATGTGAGGAAAACTTTCACCAGCATAAAATTCTTTATCAGAGTGAGATGCAGACATTTTTTGAGCGATGTTATTGAAAAAATCCAGCAGAATAGCGCGACTTTGCACATCAAGTCCAGCAAAAGGGTCAGACAAAACAAGAAGTTTTTTTCCGGAAATCAAAGCGCGTGCAAGCAAAGTTCTTCTGATTTCGCCAGTAGACATATATTTAATGCCGCGATCAAGAATTTTTTCAATACCACAAAGCTTGAGAGCTTCATTTTCTTCAAGCTTCAAAAACTCATTCGGCAGAGGAGCATTTTTTTTGACAGTACCAAGAACACCTTCCGCAATAAAAACACGACCAGTCCTGCCGATGTCTACACCGCCTTCAATATATTCACTTTCGTCATTTTCACGTTCTTCCTGAATCAACCGGGCAGCACGTTCAAGTGAAACAATTTCCACGCTGTCGCCAAAATAATTCGCATACAAACTTTCCGATTGTAACGACGGAACAAACCTAAACTTTCCCATATTTGAAAGTGCATTCACAAAATCAGCTTTACCACCGCCATTTGGACCAATTACAAGCCAAACTTCCCCATCATTCATCGTCCACGACAAGTTTTTGATAAAAACTTCCTTATCGTTTTCAATACGGCAATTTTCAACACAAATCAATTTTTTGCACATGATATTTCCTATAAGAATAATATACCGTTTTTTTTCAATTTTGTTAATCAAAGAAAACCGATGTCTGTTCCTGTTTTCAAGGTCTGTCCCTCTTTTTATCAGCAGAATTCAGTTAGTCAGTCGCCTTTCACAGCTCGCTAATCGCTCGGTCCTTGTCATAAAAATAAGGTCTGTCCCTTTTTTTCAGTTCAAGTAATGGAGTTTTCAATAGACAAGGACTCGACTTCGTCGCCTGTTCAAGCCTCGGTGCGCTGTGCAGTTTAAAAACCTGCAGCATGCTTACGCGTCACACCAAACTGGCGAAATCTTTTGTTAAGAAAACCAAGGTCTGTCCCTCTTTTTCAAGCTCACACCAACGCACATCTTGTTTGCACGAGACAAAATCTCATATTATTTTACATAATCCAAATACAGTATTGAAAACATTTTGAAAATAAGTAAAATAGATTTTAAGAATTTGTGTTAAAAAGGTTATTATGATTGAAATTAACAGCAGACAAAGAAAAATGCTTGAAAAATTGGCTCATGATTTACAGCCTGTCGTGATAGTTGGTGGTGCTGGCGTAACGGACGGTGTTTTAGAGATGGCAAAAAAATCGATTGCCGTTCACGAACTTTTGAAAATTAAATTTAATGAATATAAAGACGAGAAAATTGAACTTGCAAATCAAATCTGCGAATATTGTGATGCGAATTTAGTTCGCATTATTGGAAATGTAGCAATATTGTACAAACCTGCAGAAAAAGAGGACGACCGAAAAATTATTTTGGACTGATTTTTGCTGAAGCCCAGCGAACTGTTGCAATTGCAAATTTCATCTGATTTTCAGGTACAAAAATGTAAAATTTCTGTTCACCGCTAGTTATCTGAATTACAGAATTTGTCACCGAAGACACAGCAGAAATTTCCTGAAGCGGAATTTCATAATCCCCTGATTTTCCAAGAACTACAACGCGTTTGTCTGTTACTACAAAATCTCCATCTTTATTTTGATTTTTTTGTGTCGTTTCAGTGGCAAAAACAATTTTTTCATTTTCGTCAAAATCAATCTTTGTGAAATGAACTGTCGGGATTTTAAAACTGTCATCCAGAGGAAGTTTATATTTTTTTGTATCAACATAAGGATTTTCGTACGTTCCAGTTTTTTTCTTTGCTTTCAGATTTTGCCAGATAATGATAAAAAGCATAAACAAAAAGAACATTATTGTGTAAAAAGATTTTCCAAGTGATTTAGATTCACCTTTCTGCACTTTTTTTGGAAGTTTTGCTTTTTCTGTTGGAAAATCATCTTCACTTTCTTTTGCAGAAGGATTTGCACCCGATTGTTTTGCTTTCCTAGAACTTTTTTGCTGTTCGCTTTCATATTGCGATTCAACATTTTGATTTCCGCTGCCAAAAGGCAATCCTGAGCCAGTTCCAGATTGATTTGGTTCAAAAAGCATCAAAAAACAGACGATTGCGACGTAAACGACGGTCATTATTCCAGACAAAACTAGTTTGCGTTTTTTTGACCATTGTGTTGAGTACCACATAAGCACAAGTCCAATCGGAATAAAAATCACTGAGCAAAAACAGATTATAGTGATGATTGAAAAAGTTTTGTTTCTTTGCATTGAAAATCAACTCCAAATGTAAGTTTCAGGTTTTCTGCTGTCATAATTTCATTAGGCTTTCCAAAAAGTATACTATGTTTTGGCGGTAAAAGACAAATTTTATCTGCAAAAGACCATGCAAGATTAATGTTATGCACAATCGCCAGCACGCTTATGTTTTTTTGATGAGAAATTGATTGAAGCATCTGCATGAGTTTGGGTTCATAAACATAATCAAGATTAGAAGCAGGTTCGTCCAAAAGCATGAATTCAGGTTTTTGGCACAAAGCTCGTGCAATTCTGATTTTTTGAAATTCACCGCCAGAAAGTGCATTTACATTTCTTGATGAAAAATCCAAAAGATTCATTTCTTCCAAAATCTGATTCACGATTGCAAAATCTTCGCTGGAATAATGTCCTCCATCAGAATGACAAAATCTTCCCTGCAAAACAAAATCAAAAACAGAAAAATCCCACATCGAAAATTCATTTTGCTGCATATACGAAATTTTTTTTGCACATTCCATCCTTTTGATTTTATGAAGAGGAGTCTGATTTAGGGAAGGAAGTTTTTGAGCTGAAACTATCTGCAGATTTTTGTTTGGAATTCCGCTGAGAATACTGAGCAATGTTGATTTTCCGCATCCGTTCGGGCCACAAAGGCACACAAATTCTCCAGGATTTAAACAAATGCTCACATCTTGCAAAATGAGTTTTGTGTTTTTCCCTTTTTTGTAAGCGGCAGTAATTTTTTCAAAAGATAAAGTATCCACTTTTAAAAATATATCACAAATTTAAAGTTTGAGGGAAGTTTTTGGTATCTGAAATGTAGATTTCCAAAACTTCCCCCATTATAATTTTTATTTATAATGTCCGATTCTGCTTAAAAACTAGAACAAACCTTTTTGAGCATCTGCTTTGTTTGCAAATGGACCTGCAATAGTTTTGCCAGAACGTTTTTGTCCCAAAATATCAGTATCAAAAGTGATTGCACTTCCGTCTGGATTTTCATATTTCTGTTCAGATTCAAATGCTGGCTCAAGACTGTCTGTGTTCAAGATTTCTAGATTTGCTTCTGGAATAAAATCGTAAAGATTTGTAGAAATACCAGGCTTTCCGTCTTTTTCTTCATATTTGATAAAGATTTTGTTTTTGTTGTCAACGAATGGCGATTCTTCCTTCACGCTTGGAACAGCTCCGTTGAAATAGAGATTTCCCTTTGTCCAAACAGGAAGTTTATCATAATAACGGTCAGTTGTAACTGAACCCATTCCACAGTAACAGTTGAACTGTTCTTTCCATTCTTCATAAGTTGGATATTTTGAGAAGATGTTTGTTCCAGTTTCTAGGTTATGGTCATCCCAATCGTTGAAATGAGTTTTTGTAAAATCCATAACATCTTTCAAGTATGGACGCATATCCTGCTGAATGAAAATATTGTTGAAGAACTTGTCATCTCCGTGAAGAATTGTCATGAAACCGGCAATTTCTGTTCTGTGCTGGAGATGATAAGGAGTGTAACGTGCAGATGGAATATTTGGAGTACCGTTGTTTGTTCCAATTCCAACAGAAACAAAAGAACCTGCAATGATGTTGTGGAGCATTGCAACGCCCTGAGTTGGAAGTTTTAAAGCTCTTTCTGAAAGGAAAATGTTGTTATCCACAAGTGTTGGTCCGTGAGAAACTTCGATGAAAATATCTTCGCCGACACCACCAATGCTCTTTTCGTTCATATTGTATTCTTTTGGCAATGTATTGTCGTGGAAAATGCTTTGAGTAACGCGTGTTCCCTGCGCCTGCCAGTCGAGCCACATTCCTCTTGTACAGTGATGAATGTGATTTCGGCGGTAAATACAGTCAATGGCAGCATGCATTTTGATACCACCAATTTCAGCACCAGCAAGATTTTGTTTATTGTTAATATGATGGATGTGATTATCTTCGATTACCGAGAAAACACCGCCAAGATGACCTACAATACCAGTTTGTCCGCAATCATGGATTTCGCAGCGTCTGATTGTGTGTGAACCGATTCTCTCTTTTGACCAGCCTTCGAGCTGAGCCTGACAAATACATTCGCGTTCTGTCTGAGCACCGTCTTTTACAACAATTTTTGACCACTTATTGTTGTTCTGAGGCTGAAGATATTTTCCCAAAGAAATTCCAGAACATTTTGATTCAAAAACTTCGCAGTCTTCGATAATCCATCCTTTTGACCAGTGCGGTCCAATCATTCCATCTTGATAAGCTGTTGGTGGGGCCCACTGTGTTGCAGCTTTTGAAACTTTAAAACCGCTCAAAGTGATATAGTTAATGCCTTCAGCTTCTGGAAGGAAACAGTCTTGACGAACTGAAATTTCTACATCTTCTTCGTTTGGATTTTTTCCCTGGAAGTTGGCGTAAATCACTGTTTCATCAGTTTTTTCATCCTGTTCTGTGTACCATGTATAAACAGTAAATTCCTGATCCCAAGAAGGAATGAAAACTTCCGGTTTCTTTACAGAATCAAGAGAAGTAACTTCATACATAGATTTTCCATTCAAGAAAACATCTCCAGTATGAGCAATCATATATGCAATGAACCAGTCACCGCTAACCAAAGTTGTGTAAGGATTATAATTTCCAAAGAAAGAATTCTTGATTTTTGTTACCCAAACATCACCTTCGAATTTTTCCCAATTTTTGATTGATTCAGCTCCCGTGATATGTGCGGCCTTGAGTTTTTCTGAACGATAAACGATAGGTTTGCCTTCTTCTCCAGCATTTTTTGGATTTACATATTCGCGGTAAACTCCAGGAGCAACGATAATTTCGTCACCAGCTACGGCAACATCAGCAGCCATCTGAATTTTTTTGAAAGGGCTTTCCTTTGAGCCATTTCCACTTGTTTCTACAGAACCATTTACGTAATAAACCATAAGTAATAACTCCTGATTATTTTGGGGATTTATTAAATACCCGTTTTCTTAATTATCTATATTATACCATATTAAAGAAAATAAAATAATGTAAATTCCTTAAATTTAAAAAAAGTGCAGTGAAACATGATTATTGATAATATCAAAACATGAATTACTGCACTTTTGTTTTTACTGCTGTTTTTTTACAATCTTTATTGCGATTTTAACACGAATTATTTTTTATTGAAAAAAGCTGCAAATGGATTGTAAGTTTCGCCATCATCATTTGAGAAATTTCTGCCGTTTCTTGATGATTGTGGCTGACGTTTTGCATCTGCAGAAGTATTTCCTGATGCGCCAGCTTTTTTAACTACTACAACTTTTTTGCCGCTCTGTGAGCCAGAACCATTTGATGAGTTTCTTGGTTTTGCAGCACTTTTTTCGCCAGTTCCAGCACGACTTGCAGCATCACTTTTCAAAGAAAGTCCAATTCGTCGTCTGTCAACATCAAGCTGGATGATTGTGAATTCGAATACATCGCCAACTTTTACTACATCCATTGGATTTTCAACAAAGTTATCGCTCATTTCACTCAAATGAACAAGCCCGGTTTCATGCAAACCGATATCAACAAAAGCACCAAAATCTACAACATTTCTGATTTTTCCGGTAACTTTCATTCCTTCTTTTAAATCTTCAAACTGCAAAACACCTTTCTGCATAATCGGAGCAGGATAGCCGTCACGAGGGTCGCGATTTGGTTTTTGCAATTCTTCAACGATATCTTTGACTGTAGTTTCACCAAGATTGTATTTTTCCGCAATCTTTTTGATTAAATCAGCTGGAACTTTTTCTCCATTCTGAATCAAAGGTAAAACTTCGCGCGCTGCATCATAGTTTTCAGGGTGAACCCATGTATTATCAAGAGGATCTGAACTTTCAGCAATTTTTAAAAATCCAGCACACTGTTCAAACGCTTTAGGTCCAAGCCCCGGAACTTTTTTCAAATCTTCGCGGCTTGTAATTTTACCGTTTGCATCGCGGTAAGCTACGATTTTTTTTGCAGTTGATGCATTAATTCCAGAAACATATTTCAAAAGAGAATAAGATGCAGTATTTAGATTTACGCCAACATTGTTTACAACAGAACCAACAACTTCATCAAGCTGTTCAGCAAGTTTTTTCTGATTTACATCATGCTGATAAAGTCCAACACCAATCGCTTTTGGATCAATCTTTACAAGTTCAGACAGAGGATCCTGCAAACGTCGTCCCATAGAAATTGCTCCACGGATTGTCAAATCAAGTTCTGGGAATTCTTCGCGGGCAATATCACTTGCAGAATAAACTGAAGCACCTGATTCATCAACAACTGTATAAACAACATCATTATAATTTTCACTGATAACTTTGCTTACAATTGCCTGAACTTCCTGACTTCCAGTTCCGTTTCCAACCGCAACAACCTGAATATCATATTTGTCGATAGCATCATTTATCATTTTGTATGTGCCTTCTGGATCAGTTACCTGGAAAAATTTGAAATAACCAAGATATTTTCCTGTTTCGTCAAGAGCGGCACATTTTGTTCCCGTTCTGATACCTGGGTCAATTCCTAAAACACGGCTTCCTTTAATCGGCTGAGTCATCAAAAGATTTTTTAGATTTTCACTAAAAATGCCGATTCCGTGAACATCAGCTTCATCAGCTTCGTCACTACGAATTTCTCGAACAACAGCAGGACTTAAAAGGCGCACAACTCCATCTTCAATTGCATCTTTATGATAATGATTGTGGATTTCAACATTTTTTTGAAGCAACGCAACAGCTGAATCAACATCAACATCAATAGTAACTTCCAAAGCACCTTCGCGTTCACCACGATTAATCGCTAAAATACGATGAGGTTTTACCTGATTTAAAGGTTCTTTGTAATCCCAGTACATCTGATATGTAGAAGTTTTTTGAGCCTGTTCTTCTGTCTGACCTTCTGGAACAATTCCTTTTGTAACGATATTTCCTTCTTTAAGATACAAATCATGGATTTTTTCACGATTTGAAGTTTCCTGACTAACGCGTTCAGCAAGAATATCTTTTGCTCCGTTCAAAGCGTCTTCTGCAGTTTCAACATTCAAAGCTGCATCTTCATTATCTGTTTTGATGAATTTTTCTGCTTCTTTTTCGATTGCAGAATCATCCATTACAAGCATAGCATCTGCCAGCGGTTCAAGACCTTTTTCTGCAGCAACCATTCCGCGAGTCTTCTTTTTCTTTTTGAACGGTGCCCACAAATCTTCAAGAGCTGTCATAGTTGTAGCTGACATAATTGCGTTATAAAGAGTTTCTGTCAATTTTCCCTGAGCAAAAACACCTTTTACAATTTCAAGACGTCTATCTTCAAGATTGTGATATGATTTATAAAGATGATCACAATCGCGAACCTGAACTTCATCCAAATTATCATGCTTTTCTTTTCGATAACGGCTGATAAAAGGAATTGTACAACCTTCTTCAACCAGACTGATAACCGCACTAACTTGCTGAACACGAATATTCAATTCTTCAGCAATCTTTTTCATAATTTCCACTTCGTTGACAACGAGGGCGTCGATATTTTCTTGTGTAAATTCCATAGTTCGCCTATTTTAAATTAAAAGAGGTTTCAAGTAAATAGAAAAATCCCGTTTTTTTTGATTTTTTTGAGTTCAATCAAGGTCTGTCCCCTTTTTTTTCAAGTAAATAGAAAAACAGCGATTTTTATTGATTTTTTTTGGAAAAACAAAATTAAAATTAAGGTTTTGCTCGTGGGTGCAATTTCGAGTATTTGGTTTTTTAAACCGTGGCAAGGATTGTAAGGGCTGGCGAAGCCAGTTCCGAAGCGGAGCGAAGGAATGAAGCGATAGCGTAACCCTGAAAAGCCTGTTTTTTGCGAAGCAAAAAGCCACCCTGAAAATTCAAAACTTTACATTTGTCTTAATAATCAAAAAGTTCCTGCGGCTTTGGTTCATTTTGTAATCTTGATTGAGGAAAATCGTGCATGTAGGAAAAACATTCGTCTGGGGTGCAAAGAATTTTGTTTTCTTTGCAAGTTTTATAGAAATACTGCATAATCTGCTGATTATTTGGACTTAAAAGTTCGTAACACCCGCCAAAACTCTTTTTATATTTGGAAGAAAGCCCCGGAAAATGTTTGTCCAGCTGTTCATAAAAATATTCACGATTTCCAGAACGCATCGTAACTCCAATTCCAAAATTTATAATTCCATGTACTCCAGTTTCAAGGCAATAATCCATCAACCCTTTGAAATTTTGCATTGAATCATTAATATATGGAAGAAAAGGTGAAAGCCAGACAACTGTAGGGATATTATTCTGCTGCATGATTTTTAGAACTTCAACTCGGCGGGATGTGACGCAGACATTTGGTTCTATAATCTTACATAAATCATCATCAAAAGTTGTGAGAGTAAGCTGAACGACACATTTTGATTTTGCATTAATTGATTTGAGCAAATCTAAATCGTGTAATATTCTGTCTGATTTTGTCTGAACTGCAAGCCCAAATCCATATTTTTCAATGATTTCAAGGCATTGTCGCGTAAGTTTTAGTGAATTCTCACAAGGCATATAAGGATCGCACATTGAACCAGTTCCAATCATGCATTTTTTACGTTTTTTTAGTAAAGCTTTTTCCAAAAGTTCAGGTGCATTCTGTTTTACTTCGATATCTTCAAAAGGTTTTGGAGTATGATAACAGTCTGAACGTGAATCGCAATAAATACAACCGTGTGTACAGCCACGATAAATATTCATTCCGTTTAAGTGAGATAAAATGGATTTTGCATCTACAAAGTGCATAATAAAATCCTTGTTTTGGCAGATGAAAAAAATGTAGTAAATCTTATTTCAATCAGCAGTTTTCCAGACAATCTGAAATTGGTGAAACTCCAAAAAGACTGTGTGTTGCCTCATAAATTTTTCTTGCAACATGAGCGTTATTCATTGTGTACAGATGAATGCCAGAAACTCCATGCGTAACCAAATCCACAATCTGGTCAATTGCATAAGCAATACCAGCATCCCTTATGGCTTCAGGATAATTTTCGTATCGCTGCATCATGTGTGTAAATTTTTCAGGAAGAACTGCATTTGTCATACTTATCATTCTTTCAATAGATTTTTTATTTGTGGCAGGCATAATTCCAGCTTCGATTGGAACATTAATTCCTTTTATCTGGCATCTTTCTTGAAAACGATAAAATTTCTCGTTATCAAAAAAAAGCTGAGATAAAAGATGAGTAGCTCCAGCATCCACTTTTTGTTTTAAATATTCAATATCATCATAAACAGTCGCAGACTGAGGATGCATTTCCGGATAACAGGCTCCCAGAATATTAAAATGTTTTCCGTCTTTTCGTTTAGAATCAAACTCTTTGATAAATGAAATCAAATCACTGGCGTGAGGAAAATCTTTGCAGGGAGTTTTTCCTTCCACTTTATCACCACGAAGCGCTAGAATATTTTCTATTCCGGCATTTTGAAACTGTTCAAGACAGAACTGGGCATCATCTTTTGTCATATTGATAGCAGGCATATGAATTACAGATTCAACTTTGCACTCATCCTGAATGCGTTTTGCAATTGCAAGAGCGTTATCACAGTTTTCACTACCACCAGCACCAAATGTTACAGAAATAAAATCAGGTCGCAAATCTCGAAGTTCATCCAAAGTCTTGAAAATCGTATCAATCGGCATATTTTTTTTGGGCGGAAAAACTTCAAAAGAAAATATAGTTTTTTTATTTGTACCTGAATTACTGCAAAACATCTGTTACCTCAATTTTTTTGGATTTGATTTATATGCGATTATACTCAAAAAAAATGATTTTTGCTATTAAAAAAGATGTAAAAAATATTCAGACAGGACAAAAGATGAGAAAAAATACAAATTAAAAGGCAAAAAAAAACAATTTTTTATTAATCGAATTGTGTAATAAATACAACATTCTTCTTTAATATGGTTTAAAATTTTTATTAAAATTATAGAAAAAACTATTTACCAAAAAAAAAGAATTCTATAATATTTCCGTTATAGTATTTTTCTTTGGAGGAACAGATGAAAAAATCATTTAAAATGACTTTGGCAGCTTCTTTTGTTTTAGCTGCAACTAGTTTTGTTTTTGCTGCACCAAAAAAGGGAGCAACAATTAAAATCGGTGGTGTAGCACCTCTTTCTGGTGGTGTTGCAGTTTATGGTGTTGAATGTAAAAACGGTATTGACCTTGCTGTGGAAGAAATTAATGCTGCCGGTGGAATTAACGGTCAGAAAATCCAGTTTATTTGCGAAGATGATGAAGGTGACCCTGCAAAATCTGTAAGTGCTTATAAAAAACTTGTTTCAAAAGACAAGACAAGACTTATCATCGGTTCTTTGACTTCTGGATGTACTTTGGCTATCACAAATCAGGCTCAAGCAAATAAAGTTGTTCAGATTGCACCTGCTGCTACAGCTCCTGCAATTACAGACGCTGGAAACTTCATCTTCAGAGCTTGTTTCATCGACCCATTCCAAGGTCGTGTTGGTGGAAAATTCGCTTACGAAAATCTTGGTTCAAAAAAAGCTGCTGTTCTTTATGATATCGGAAATGATTATTCTGTAGGTCTTATGGAAAACTTTGTTTCTGAATTTGAAAAACAGGGCGGAAAAATTGTTGCAAAAGAATCTTATGGAACTGGTGAAAAAGACTTCAACGCTATTATCACAAAAGTAAAAGCTGCAAATCCTGATGTTGTTTATCTTCCAGATTATTATGCAACTGTTGCATTGATTGCAAAACAACTTCGCGCTCAGGGAATTGACACACCAATTGTTGGTGCTGACGGATGGGACGGTCTTACAGAAAATGCAGGTGATGAAGTTTTGAACGGATATTATTCAAATCACTATGCAGAAGACTCAGATTCTCCAGCAGTTCAGAAATTTGTAAAAAACTTTGAAAAGAAATACAACAAAAAACCAAACGCTTTTGCTGCACTTGGTTATGACTCAATGTATATGTTAAAAGATGCAATTGTAGCAGCTGGTTCAACAGATTCTGTAAAAGTTCGTGAAGCTCTTGAAAAAACAGATAACAATTATGTTACAGGTCACATCAAATTTGACTCAAAACACAATCCTATCAAATCTGCTGTAATGGTAAAAATGATTAAAGATGGAAACAAACTTTCTCAAGCTTACGCAGCAACAGTAGAAATCAAAGACTAATTTTTATTAATTCTGTCCGTGTAAAAAATCGAAAAACCGAATTTTAACGCGGACAGAACTTTTTTTTATTCTATTCGTCTTTTTTATTCCATTCGTCCAAAAGTGTAACCGCGGTCGCTTTTTATCGGAGCTGATTTCAGTTCAAAATAACAGACTGCATTTTCTTTGAGTTCCAGACTGATTTTTGAACTGCATCTTTTTGTCTGCACAAAAGGTTCCGCACTCTGACGTAAAAGCGCAGTTTCTTCTTTTGAAGGATTTGCAGGTTCGCCAATATCATGCCAAACTTTCAGCGGATTGCACACTTGTTCATCTACAAGCATTGTTACAAGCACATTCGGTTTATTTTCATTTTTTTCATCAGAAACGCCACCCGAAGAATTGTCTTTCGTTTTTTTATCAGCTTGCAGAACAGGAAATTCCAAGTTCAAATCGATTTTTTTGCCGGAAAACTCAGTATCCACATTCCATGCAACACCTTTGTATCCATTAGATGTTTTTACAACAACAAGATTTGGAGTTTTAAGGACACATTTTTCATATCCTACAGTCAGTTTTTTATAAAAAGCAAAAGTCCAAAAAGTCGGCTTTGGAATCATTCCATTTGCAACTAAACCAAAACCGCCGTGAAAAGGAGTAAACGGAACTCCGCCTTCTTCAAAAATATCACCAAAAGTCCAATAGGAATAAGATTTGTGATTATCACCAAAAGTAGAAAGCATGAGCGCAATGTACGCCGCATTCAAATTCGTATCGTGAACAGGAGCGTTCGGAATGTAAGAAGTGTTAAATTCCGTAACATTTATATCCATATCCTTAAATTCTTCAAAAGAATCGACAATACCGCGTGTAGAATCAAGCTGTTCAAAACATTTTTCTTTTGGATGAAGTTTCGGATAACCATAATGACCATCTGGTTTTGGAAATTCCGTAGTGTAATGATGACGGCTCACAAAATCAAGAGGACATTTATGTTCGCGCACAAATTCCAAAAAAGCCTGAATCCATTTCTGGTCAGTTCCACCGCAAACTGCAGGTCCACCAACTTTAAACCTTTCATCCACTTCTTTGACAGCACGCGAAGAAACATCATAGAGTTTAAAATATTCGTTCATATCTGCATCTTTCCAGAAACCAGGCAGATTTGGCTCATTCCACACTTCCACAGGCCAGTTTACAACCTCATCCTCCCCATAACGCTCCATCAAATGCGATAAAGTCGCCTTGATAAGATTTGCCCACGTTTCATAATTTTTTGGAGGAGTAGTGTTGCCTTTCCAATAAAAAATAGTCTGTTTTCCGCTTGCAAGCTGCTGAGGCATAAAACCAAGCTCAATAAAAGGACGGATATTTAATTCAAGATAAGAATCCATTACCATATCCAGGTAAGTCCAGTTATATTCAACTTTTTTATTACCGTCAGAATCTTCATACTCGTGAAAAATCGCCATATCATCGTGGAAAAGTCCATGACCGCGAATATGCTCAAAACCAATTTTTTCCTGCACAAATTTCAGCTGTTCAAAATACTGTTTTTGCAGGGCAAGCCCCATTCGTCCCGTTCCTATACAATAAAATGCATTATTATTAAAAAGAACATTTTCATTTCCGTTAATTTTGTAATTCATATAATTTCCTCAGATTAATTCAAAACTTTTGCTACTTTATTAAATCCAAAAAAATACATTAAGTTTTTATAATTATTTGGGCACATTTTGCTACGCAAAACCGGGCTGTTTCGCAGTTCCCTAACGGTCAGCCGCTTCCCTCGCTTCGCTCAGTCCAGTGGCCGCTTTGCGCTGCTCCATAGCCCTTGTGCGTTAACCACCGAAAAAAAAGGCATAATCTTTTACACTTTTAACATAAAATCCATATTATTGCCAAAAAAGTAAATAAAAGATTACGCCTTTGTTATATAGCCTTAATATCAATTTTCCATTTTAAACCGGTTTAAACCAGAAAATTTTCTTTCTGGAGATTTTCCTATTTCGCTGTCATTTCAATAGAAATCTCAGAACTTTTTCCAAATTCAAAATCAAGACTATTATGAAAAAAAAATTCAATGAAGAATTAATTTTCTTCTACAGTAGAACCCCAGTCACCAGTTGGAATTACAGCCATTTTTGAACCATCTTTCTTAGTTACAATAGCACTCAAAGCTGAAAGAGAAACTTCGTCAGCAACTTTTGACTGAATTCTGATTTGAGAAATTTTTGTAGCTCCCAAATCTTTCAAAGATTGTCCAGCATCATTTTTTCTCTGAGTCAAACATTCTTCAATATTGAAAACATTTTTTTCTTCTGCTACAGGATACAATGTGTGATAAGCAGTTCCCCAAGACTGTTCTGATTCAACTGAATCTGAAACAATGTTGAACATGAACAAATTAGGATCTGGAACAGAATCAAAAATAATTTCAATAGATTCCCAATCACTTTGTACTTCAAAAAAAGGAGATGCCCAAAGAGCATTGCAATAAACTGTAAAAGGAAGACCAGTTACTTCTTTTGGAGTTTCAACTTTTGTTTCCTGTTTTACTTCATTTTTTGTAGGTGCTGCTTCTTTTTTCTGACAACTTACAAAGAAGAATGAACTGCAAATAAGCAAAGTTGAAATAACACTTAATAATCTGATTTTTTTCATAATAAAATATCCTCCTGAAACTATACTGATTGAAAATGATTTTTTAATCAGATAAACTATAAATATTATTATATAATAGAATTTAAAAAAAATAAAATAAGAGAAAACACCCAGAAATTTTATAAAAAAAGATAAAAAAAATTTTCAGCTTCATTTTACAAGTTTACATTTTACATTTTCAAATCGACAAAAAATTAATGACTATTTTCCGAAATTATGGTAAAATTATAAGGTGAATAATTTAAATTTATCAGAGATAAAAGCCGTTGCTTTTGATATTGACGGAACTCTCTACAGAACCTGGAAATTTAATATCCGCATGCCGTTTCATTTTTTGATTCATTGTTTTTTCTTTTTAAAATATGGTTTGGTTCGAAATGAACTGCGAAAAAAAGAAATTTCGGGGAATATTCAGCAGATTCAGGCAGAAATGATGGCAAAACGTTTAAAATGTTCGCCAGAAACTGCAATTTCTGAGCTGGACAGAATAGTTTACAGCGGACTTGAAAAAAAGTTTGAAACAATTAAACCGTGCAAAGGTGTCGTTGAGTTTATCAAAAAATTGAAGGATAAAGGCTACAAGATTGGAATTCTTTCGGATTTTCCACCAGAACAAAAAGGGGAGATTTGGGGAATTAAGAAGATTTGCGACGTTGTCCTTGGCGCAGAAGAGGCAGGTGCTTTGAAACCATCTGTCATTCCTTTCAATAAACTTGCAGAAAAACTTGGTGTTCCAAGTGAAAATATTTTGTACGTTGGAAACAGCCACAAATATGATGTAATGGGATCCAAAAAAGCTGGGATGAAATCCGCATGGATTCAAACTCCTGGACCTTTCAAAAAGAAAAGTTCAAAAATTGCTGATGTTTTATTTTTCCATTACAATCAGCTGGAAAAAATATTTTTTGGTGATGATTAATAATTTACAGCAATAGTTAAAAAAAGTAATAAAATGGGTGGGATATATGACGATTTTAATTGCTATTTTAATTTCAATAGTGATTTCACTTGGAATTTCATTTTATTTTAGAAAATTACAGCAGAATGAAGATGGCATCACGAAAGTCAGAAAATATGCAGACAGACGCCAGGAAGATTTACTCAAACTTTTTAAAGAATTGCAGGGGCAGTATAATCTTATGGCAACTGATTTTAAATCAGAACAGACACGTGCCAATGCTGCAATCAAACTTTTAAAACAGCAAAATGATGAATTTGCAGATAAAATAAAACTTTTTGACCAGAATATTAAAGCTATAAACAGTATCAAAAATCAGATTGACGGATATGCAAAAATTTTAAATGATTTAAATGAAATGACTGATAATGTGGAAGAAAATCTTTCGCGTCTGCAGAATTCCAGTCAGCTTATCACACAGGTTTCAAACAGAATTGCAAAACAGGAACATTCAGTTTCGCAGCTTGAAAAACAAATTCCGGGGCTTTCAAAAGAATTTGCGGATAAAAATGCAGAACAGCTCAAAGCAATCGGCACGAAACTTTTATCTGAGTATGAAAATTATGCACAAAAAATTTCGCAGGAAATTCAAGATTCCAAAAATGCAGCCGAAAACGCACTTATTTCTATGCAGCAGAAGTTCCAGGCGGCTTATGATCAGGCTTCTGAGCGCGCAGATAAACTTGAAAACACCGCTTTTGAACATTTAAGTGAACAGGCTCAGAAACGTTCTGATAAATTCCTTTCCGAACTTAAAACTCAAACTGAAAACCTGGAACAGGAACTTACCGGCAAATTTACGACGGCTTCTGAGGCAATTACAAACAAATTTGAACAGATTTCTAGTATGCTCGAAGATAAATCTATAGAACTCAAGGATTCTTTTGAAAAAAAATCGTCAGAAACTGTTCAAACTTACAAAATTTCCGAAGAAAGTTTTATGACTGATACAAAAGCGCGGCTTTCAACAATGAACGAACGATTCAGCAAAAAAATTGAAGAAGTTTCTGGAAGTTTTGCAGAAAAAGTGGATACTTTGCAAAAAAAATATCTTGCTTTGCTCGATTCTGTGAGCAACAAAAATGATGGAATTATTTTAAAAGTGGAGCAGCGTTTTTCTGAAGATAATCAAAAAATATCTGAAAAATATGATTCTCAGATTCTGCAGCTTCAAACACAAAATCAACAGAATTATGATTCTATCACTAAGAAATTTCAAGATGATTATGCTGCATTTTTGGAGCAGTATTCCAAGGCTTTTGAAAACGCAACTGATCAAAACAATCAGAAATTTTCAGAATTTACAGCCGAAAACAAGGAAGCAATCAATTCTTTGCAGTCAGAATTGGAAAATCGCTTGAATCAGCTTGATATCATAGAAGAAAATTGCAAAAATCGTCTGGAGAAAATTCAGAATGATTTTGATGAAAATATTTCCACTTGCAACAGTCGCTCCGAAAATCTGAAAAAGGAAATTTCTATTGTTCAGAATGAATTGAAAAACTCGCTTGAAGATATTACGCAAAAAGCATCAAGTTCTGTGGAAGAAGCAAAAAATTCTGTACAATATATTCAGACTCAATGTGATAACGCAGAAAAACGTGCTGCGGAAATTCAGAATGATTTGCAGAAAATTCAGTCCGAAACTGAACAGAAAATTGACGCACTTCATTCGTCTACAAACAATCAGATTGAAACATTCCAGATTGAAACAAATAATCGACTGGAAAGTCTTTCCAAACTCATTTCAGATTCTGTGAAAAAAGCCGTTTCTGAAAGTGAAGTGAAACATCTTCATATTTTGGACGATGTAGATTCCCAGTTGAATTCTTACAAAAAAGATATTGAATATAAACTTTCGCAGATTCAGTTTTCGCAAAGTGATGTGGATAATCTGGAAAAAAGTTTGCGTGCGGCAATGTCAGATGTTCAGAACAGAATTCTTGAAAATTTTGAAACCTTTACGACAAATCAAAAGCAAAAACATGATGATTTCAGTAATGAGATTAAACAGGATTCTTTGACTATTGAAGCAAAAATCAAAGATATAAATGATTCTCTTGATGATTTGAAAGCAACTGCAACTGGCAGCATGAGTGCAAAACTTCAGGAATTTGAAAGTTCATTCAATCAGAAACTTACAACAAAAAATAATCAGTTTGACTCAGATCTTGCAGAATGGAAACAGAATCTTGATTCGAAACTCACTATTCTCAAAAACGAATATGAAGATTCGCGCCGTGAATTTGAAACTAAATATACTGAAAATTTCAAAATAAACATCGAAAATCTCCAGAATCGTTCAACCGAGCAGATTTCCAAAATTTCACTTTCGCTTGAACAGAAGCAGGAAGAGTTGCAGAATTCTGTGGATGAAATGCAGAAAATGATTTCAAAGTTTAAGCAGGATGCAAATTCTTCTATTTCAGAAATTTCAAAGAATTCTGAAGCGGAACTTAAACATGAAATTGAACGTAATTTGAATATGATTCAGTCAAATCTTGCAAAAGTAGAAGAGGAAATGCTTGCAAATTTCAAAGATTTCCAGGAAGCAATTAATTCTCAGCAGGAAACAAGTAAATCTACTATTGATGCGGCACTTTCGGAGTTTAAAACTTGGAAAACTCAGATTAGAACTCAGCTTGATGACACAGACAGCCTTTTCAAAAATGAACTTGAGAATTTCAATCAAAAAGGGCAGAGTCAAATCAACGAGATTGGTCAAAAACTTTTGCAGAATATGAATGATTATGAAATTCAGGTTCAAAAGCAGCATGACGCTTTGAATAGTCAGATTGCAGATTTGCAGGAACGAACACAAAATTCTATCGCTGATTATGAAAAATCTGCATCGCAAATCCAGTATAATATCAAAAAAATGTACGATGATATGCTTGAGCAGACCGAACAGAAAATTGAACAGCAGAATCTGAAAGCAAAACAAAATCTTGAGGATTTCCAGAAACAGATGCAGAATGTTCAGGCGGAAAATCAGGCAAATGAAACAAAATTCATCATGAAAATGCAGGATGATTCAAATATGATTCAAACGCATGTAATTGAAATTCAAAAAGAATTACAGGAAGTGCGGAACAATATCCAGCTGTTTGAAAAAGCGGATAAAATGAAGCGTCAACTTGATGAAAATCTGCAGGAACTTACAGATTCGTTTGCCAAAATAGAAGATTTTTCTAAGTCGGCAGATGATTTGGCGCAGAACTACAACTTTGTTTTAAAAATCAGTGACCAGATTTCAAATCAGCTTACGAATTTTGAAGCACAGAAAAGTCGAGTTGTGACTTTGGAACAGAATTTTAATAGAATGATTGCACTTTCTAACACAATTGACGACAGAATTCTTTCATTGAACACAACAAAAGATGATTTGCAGTCAATGGAAGTAACTGTCCGAAATTATGAAGACAGACTTAAGGAAGTTTCAAATCAGTATGAACGGCTTGAAAAGAAAGATGAAGTAGTGGAGCGCATAAAAACTGATGTTGATTCACAGTTTGACAAAATCAAAGATTTGGAAAAACGTTTGAACGATTGTAATCGTCAGGTTGTTTCTTTGCCTCAGGAAATCAAAGATGTGCAGATGAATGTTGATGCTATTTTACGTAACGAACCGAAAATTTCGAAGGCGCTTGAACAGCTTGAAAATCTTGATTCTTTGATTGCAGATACAGAAAGACGCGTGGAAACTTTGAATTCCGTTCAAAATGGAATTAAAAAGACTGAACTTGATTTGCAGGGACTTTCAAGAGATGTAAATTCTAAGTTTAAGGTTCTTCAGCAGATTACAAAACAGGATTTGGAGAAAAATCCGTCGGCGCGTGGCAATTCAATTACTCAACAAGTTAACGAAAATGTGCGCCTTTTGAAGCGTCAGGGCTGGACAATCAAAGAAATTGCAAAGAGCCTTGGAATCACAGAAAGTGAAGTTGATTTAATTTTGCAGCTGCCAGAGTAATTTGTTTAAGAAAAAGAAATATAGCTACCAACGTATTATTCAAATGGCTGATATTGCGCCATTTGAATATACTTCGAGTTTCTTACCAAACTCTTTCATTTGACTGTCCGCTTGGCGCGGACGAATCATAAACTTTCGAAAGTTCAAACTTTCTTCAAGTTTATGATTTTATGGAATCTTTAATAAATCAAAATTTCTGTGTATAATATTTTTTATGATATCAGAAATTTTAATCACAATAAAACCAGAAGATGAAAAAAATTTTCTTCTACATAAAAAAATCATTCTCTCCGAACTTAAAAAAAATGTTGAAAAAATCAAATCTAAACAGGAACAAAGCGAAATTCTTAATCTGAAACTTGCTGACTTTGAAAAAGATAAAATTCATCTTCAATTTTTGAAAAAATCAATTGATGCTCGTCATGGAAAAGTAAAATTTCATCTGCGATACAAAGTTTTCATCGGAGAAAATCCTCAAGAAACTGAAAAAAAATCTTTCCAATGGAAAAAAGCTGATGGAAAAAAATCTGTTTTAATTGTTGGCTCAGGACCGGCAGGACTTTTTGGTGCCCTCAAACTTTTGGAAAGCGGCATTAAACCTATAATTTTAGAACGCGGTGCTCAAACTTCACAACGCAAAATTGACATTGCAAAAATCAGTACTCAAAATATTGTCAATGAAGATTCTAATTACTGTTTTGGTGAAGGCGGTGCAGGAACTTTTTCCGATGGGAAACTTTACACAAGAAGCAGCAAACGTGGCGACATTTCCGAAGTTCTGCAAATTTTCCATTATTTTGGTGCAGACCCAAAAATTCTCACAGACGCACATCCCCATATCGGTACAAACAAACTTCCAAAAATCATCAACAATATGCGTGAAAAAATTATCTCACTCGGTGGCGAAATTCATTTCAACACAAAAGTGACTGATTTTATTCTGAATAATGACAACGAAAATTCTTCAGGCAGTAGCGAAAATTTCCAAATTTCACAAAATTCACAGAAAACAAGAATTCTCGGCGCGAACACTAAAAATGTTTTAACTGGGGAGAAAAAATGTTTTTTCGCGGATGCAGTTTTGCTTGCCACAGGTCACTCTGCAACCGACATATATAAGATTCTAGCCAAAATTGCCCCGGAATCGCTTGAAGCAAAAACTTTTGCTGCAGGTGTCCGCGTTGAACATCCGCGCGCGCTCATTGACAAAATTCAATATCATTCAAACGAAAGTGAAAATCTTGGAGCAGCTGAATACCGATTGACAACTCAGGTGGAAGAACGTGGAGTTTATTCTTTCTGCATGTGTCCAGGCGGATTTGTAGTTCCTTCCAGTTCTGGTCAAAATGAAATTGTAGTAAACGGAATGTCCGCCGCTCAAAGAAATTCTCAATGGTCAAACGCCGCAATTGTAGTGGAAATCCGCCCGGAAGACATTCCCCAGGAATTTGTAAAACAGGCAGAAAATCTTGGATGCAAAGCATTATCAGGATTACTTTTCAGAACTCATCTGGAACAGCTTGCAAAACAGCACGGAAACCAACAGTCAGCTCCAGCACAAAGATTAAAAGATTTTCTGGATAATAAAAAATCTCTAACACTTCCAAATTCAAGTTACACTCCAGGACTGAATTCCTCAAATCTATGCGAATGGCTTCCAGACCACATCAGCAAACGCCTTCAAGTGGGATTTAGAAATTTTAATCAGAATATGAAAGGTTTCATTTGCAACGATGCACTTTTGATTGCAATTGAAACGCGCACAAGCACTCCAGTGAGAATTCTCCGAAGCAAAGAAAGTTTTGAATCCACAGCAATCAAATCACTTTATCCAGTTGGCGAAGGAAGCGGATATTCTGGAGGAATAGTTTCAAGTGCCATGGACGGAATAAATGCATGCGCAAAAATCACAGAAGCATTGAAAAACAGAGTTTAAAAGCAACCGCTTAGCTCAAAATCCGCCTCCTCCCACCAAAATTAATAAAAAAATAATTTTTTTTGTGGAAAATTTTTATAACTTATCTTATAATTAATTCTTATGCAGGATAATAAACTAATCAATGAGAGAGTTGTATCGGCCATTGGTTTTTGTTTTCTTGTGATAGCTACAATTACAGCGTTCTTAAATGATGGCGATCCAGATTCCATTCTAGAATTTTTTGGATCATCAAAAAACATTATTTTTGGAACACACTTGATTTGTTCTTGTTATGCACTTTTTCTGATTTTCAAACCTTCAGATATAGGTTATGTAATCATAATGATGGTTGAAAGTGTTCTAACAATGCTTACAAGTTACGAACAGTTAGGAACATTCTTTTTTTATGCTTCCCTCATTTTGATAATCTGTAAAGATTTGGCAGGAAATAAAATGGGAAACATAATTTCTGTTCTTATTGTAATCCACATATTCAGTCTGCTCGGTACTTTTACACATGGACTTAAAGTAACATTTCTTTCAATTGCCTCATCTGCATACAGTTTTATCTTTTACTTGTGGATATACAAATATCTTAAGGCAAAACTTTCATGTTTCTGGCCAAAAACTGTTACTCAAAATGAAGTTTTAAAAGATGTAAAAGTCGGAAACACAATAAAATTATCAAATTATAATTTAAATGACAGGCAAATAACTTTTGTTTTGGAAAATCTTTACAATAATCTTTCTTATAAAGAATTAAGTTCAAAATATAATGTAAGCGTTTCCACAGTAAAACGTACGTTTACCGACATTTGTAAAGTTTTCAAAGTGAACAATCTGGAAGAACTGCGCTTTTTACTGTTGCAGTATCAAATAATCAAATAAAAAAATATCCGTTTTTCTACCGCACACGTCATAAAAAAGATTGATAGAAAAACGGACATATTAGATAACGAAAACTCTAAACGAATTATCCGATAGTAGTTCCGATATATTCTTTATCATTCAAAATAGCTTTTATATTTTCAATATTTTTTCCGCCTGCACAAATTACTTTCATACTATTTGATTCAGCTTTTTTTGAAGCGATTGGATCAAAAGGACAATTTTTTCCAGGAGTCCACTCATCACCAACCATCTTTCTGAAATCAGCCCATGAAATAGTATCAAGAGGTTTTGCATCAGGATTTTTTCGAGGATCATCAGTATAAACTTTTTCGATATTTGAAAGATTTACTATCGTTTTTGCATCAAATTTTTCACCAAGATACACTGCATCAGTGTCAGTAGAAAAACCAGGTTTCCAACCAGAAGCAACAAGCACCTGACCATCAAATCTGATATTTTCATCAGTTGGATTATAAACAACATCATTTTTGCAATAATCACAGAAGCAGGCTTTCAAAAGCTGCGCATTTATTCTTGTTGCCATAATTCCAATCCAGTCTGCAGAATCAAGCTCACCATCAGCAGATTTTGAACCAGTTTTCTGCATAACTTCTTTATAAGCATTCTGATAAACGCGCGCAGGCGCACCGCCACCAGCAACAAGAATCAATCTGCGGCTTTTATCCTGATCAAGCCATTCTGTACACATTTTTACAAATGCAGCCAAAAAATCACAATCCGGTTTATCTGGCACAATAATTGAACCACCGACACTTAAAACTTTTGTCATCAATACACTCCTTTTACTATCGGGTTTCCCCAATAACTACTATATTTTGCTGTACTTTCATTTGCTTCTTCCCAAATGGATTGCAGAGCGAAACTTCTAGGCTGCTGTACAATTTTGTTTTCAGCAGCAAAAGGTTTCAGTTGACTCCATCCTCGTGAAAAAGTGATATGATGTGAATCCATATTTCCAAAATAGAAATCCCTTTCATTTTCCACACCGCTATCTGCCCATTTTTTATATTCCATACCGCAACCCAAAGCTGGATCACAAGGAATCCAGCCCACTTTTGCAATATAAAATTCACACCACCAGTGCGGTTGAGTCATCATGTCTGCTCCAACAAGCACACCTGCATCTGTCAAAGCAGGAATTCCTGCAGATCTCAGTAAAGCTGTAAAAATCACGGCAAAATCATAAGCATCTCCTTTTTTCTTATCAATCATTTCCAAAGGATTTGCTTCGTTTTTCGTATTTGTCGCAGTGATTTCAAAATTCTCACACAAATAATTATATAAAAGTTTTGCCTTTCGCCATGCATTTTTTTCTTTTCCAATAATCTGATTGCACAAAGACACGACTGCTTCATTATCACTAGGCACAAGAGCGTCAGGGCGCGTAGATTTTGATAGCATATTTTTATTTGTGTTTGTGTAATTTCCGATTTTATCAGCATTTACCTTTGTGCGCACTTCATAAACTGGAAGTACAAAAGTCTGAGTAAACACAGTTTTTGGTGTATTATTTCGATTTTTTGAAATCTGATGAATCAAATTATTCTGGTAGTTCTGAATAATTGGCTGAGGCGAACCTTCAGTAATTTCAACATTTGGCTGCGAAACCATCGTCAGCGGAATTGGACAGCGCAAAGTAATAGTAGAAACATCATTTGTAACAACATCATCAATGTCAGCAGAATATTCAATCAGATAGATTTTTTTGTTATCAAAAGTTTTATATCCTGCTGCAGAATTCACAGTCAGTTCCTTAGGCTCAGATTTTTCCTTGCCAGTATCGACAACGACAGCACCAGTACAAGCACCGTCTGGAACAATCACTTTTATTTCTGTATTCGACCATGAAAGATAATCAAAATCATCTTCATTGGCACCAATCATGTTTTCAGAATAAAGTTTTGCAGTTTTGAATTCAGCCGAACTGATATTTTTGTTGTAATCCACAGTAAACAGGACTTTTGATTGATTTTTTGAATCACCAAAATTATTACCAGAAATCACAAGAACATCGCCAACATTCACTTTATCTTCCGACAAAAAAGAGATGACAGGTTTTGTCACCTGCTGAACAGGCGGAACTGGAACTGGAATATCCACTTCATTTGCAAAAAGCGCAGGATTTGAACGCATATCTTTTACGCCCACAAAAACAAGTCCATTCTGAACATTCGCAGGAAGTTCCACTTTTATGCAACTGTTTGTCCATGAAACATAAGAACTCGCTGTGAGTTTAGAACCGGCAATTTCCACATAATTCATATCCCGTTCCGTACCAAAATTCTCACCAAAAATTGAAACAATGTCACCTGGAGAACCGACAGGCGGTACAATAGAAATAATCTGCGGAACAGCCTTTGTTTTTTTATTCACAAGAAAAACAGAAAGCAGAATCAAAAAAATGATAACAACAGACAAAAATACCCTGACAACAGGGTATTTACGAAGAAAATAACTTATACTTCCAGAAGAATTCACTAAAATTTACCTGACATTACATCCAAAGGAAAAGTAATTTCTGTAGTAACAGGAATCTGCCCAACCCCAGGAATTGTAATCCTTATAGAAATCGAGTTTTCTTCCAATTCTGGTTTCAAAACCGACGCATTTATAACATCGCTGGCAAAACTATGCGATATATTCTGCTTATTCTGTGAATCAGAAGAAAAAACATTATCATGTATATTACCCGAAAAAACGACACTTTTTCCACTATCAAAAGCAACATTATTGCCAAAACTGCTCCTGCCGGATAATCTTGAAGAAACAACAAAACTTACAGGAACTTGAGCAATCGAACCGCCGGAAACAGCCGTCATTGCAGGATGCACATAATAAATACCATTATTCTGATTTTTTTGAACATTTGCAAGACGTGCAGGCACAATAAGTGCAGCAAAAACAGCCGCAGCAGCCCCAACTAAATATACAAAATTGTATTTGTGCTTTCTAGTATTTTCACAAGAATTTTTGCGGTAAGACATCTTAATCTGCAGCCTGTCAAAACTTTCATCAACATAATGACTGTCAGGACAAATACACGCAGCATCCTGTCTGAGTAAAGAAGAAACACCTTTCAACATATTTAATTTTTTTTGACACTCAGGGCAATTCTTTACATGAGCTTCGTATAGATTTTTGTAATCACCTGGCAATTCATTGTCTAAATAAATAGAATGAATATCATCACTGGGGCAAAAAGACATTATCTTCTCCTATCAATTTAACAAGCTGTTCCCTCGCTCTAAAAATCCGAACTTTTACATTTCCTTCGGTAATCCCCAAAACCTTCCCAATCTCTTTGTAATTCAAATCAGCATATTCACGAAGCAACAGAACATCCTGAAGATTTTTTGGAAGTTTTTTTAGAGCCTCTCTTGCATTTTTAATAGACTCCACTTTAAGCAAATCAGTTTCGCCCGAATCTGCTTTTCTGTGGTCCTCATACAAAACTTTTTCATAAGCTTTACGTTCTCTTTCCTTGCGCTTCACATAATTCAAAGATGCATTCTTTACAACACGTATAAGCCAATATTTAGCATCATTCAAAGACGGAAAAACAATAGCCTTTTCGTTAGCTTTTATAAGAGAATCATGCGCCAAATCTTCTGCTGCTTCTTCATCATTTACAATTTTAAACGATATTTTAAACAGCATCTGCATAGACGCATCATAAAGTTTTCTAAAGTCCGCTGGATTGCCGGCATTTAACGCAACCGCCAATCCATCATCTTTCCCTTCCCCATTTATAAACACATAAAAATCCTAAAAGTTACAATTTCTTAATTTTTTGTTATGAACACCTCGAAAAACTGAAGTTTTTTAGAAGTAACCTTATTAATTTTGAAAAAACTACTGCCGTTTCCACGTCGGGCCGTTCGGTGTATCTATAATAACAACACCTTTAGCAGCCAAAAGGTTACGGATTTCATCAGCTTTGGCAAAGTTTTTAGCCTTTTTCGCCTCAGTTCGTTCCATAACAAGAGTATCAATTTCCGAAGCTTCAGGGTCATCAGCATGAGAATCAACAGATTTTTCCAATTCCTTTTTCTGTTCTTCCAAAACAGCAAAAGCATTCTCAATCACACTCAAACTCAAAACCTTATCCATCTTGAAAATGGCAGCAAGCGCATCACTAGCTTTCACACCGCCTTTACCATTCGACTCTTTTTGCATGGCAGCCATGGCCACAGGAGTAGCAAGGTCATTTTCCAAACCTTCACGAAATTTTGCATAATTTTCGCCCTCATAAGGATTTTCACCAAGAATTTCAGCAAAATTTTCAAGAGTAAGACCAAGTTTTTCCACATCATTAGCTTTTGCAATCAGTTTGGCAACACGACCGTTCAAAGCCGCACGACCATTTTTAGCACTTTCCAACGCTTCAAGACTGAAAACAAGCTGCTTACGATAATGACCACCCAAAAGGAAAAAACGATAATCAAGCGGAGCGAAACCTTTATCTTTCAAACTGAAACCTTTTTCCTCAGGCAAACTAGTTTGCAAAGTGATAAAATGACCGCTTGATTTAGACATCTTGCCGCCTTCCAAAATCAAAAACTCATTATGAAGCCAGTAATTAACCCAAGGACCTTTTGCACGTTCAGCCTCATCAAAACTTCCTTCACTCTGCGCAATTTCATTAGTATGATGCACAGGCACATGGTCAATACCGCCAGTATGGATATCAAAATGCTTTCCCAGATATTTCATACTCATAGCAGAACACTCAATATGCCAGCCAGGATAACCACGTCCCCAAGGAGAATCCCAAGTCATAGCCTGATCTTCAAATTTAGACTTAGTAAACCAAAGCACAAAATCACCAGGATTACGCTTATTTTCATCCACAACAACAACATTACGTTTACCAGCACCAGCTTTAAGCTCATCCAAATTCAAATTCGCAAGCTTGCCATAATCAGGAAAAGTTGAAATATCAAAATAAAGATTACCGCCAGCCATATAAGTGTGACCATTCGCCTCAATTTTTTTAATCAACTCAATCATTTCAGGAATATGTTCCGTCGCCTTACAAATCACATCAGGATGCCTGATATTCAGCGCGTCAATATCAGCCATAAAAGCCGCAGTATAAAATTTTGCAACCTCAAGCACCGACTCATGACGTTCCTGAGCAGACTTTTTCATCTTATCTTCGCCGTCATCAGAATCACCAGTCAAATGTCCAACGTCAGTAATATTCATAACATGATTAACTTTATACCCAAGCATAGAAAGCGTCTTGTCAAGAATATCAAGAAAAACATAAGCTCTTAAGTTTCCAATATGCGCATAATTATAAACCGTAGGACCGCAGCCATAAAAACCACATTCACCAGGCTTTAAAGGAACAAATTCCTGCATTTTTCGTCCCATAGTATTAAAAAGTTTCAAACTCATATATTCCTCACAAATTTTTTTTAAGTATCAGGGCGAACCCTTCGGGCCGGGCTATTCGTGGTTCCGCTATCGCTCCAGCCTCCTCGCTCGCTACGCTCGCTCCGGTGGCCGCTTCGCGCCACTACTATCCCTTTCGCTGTAAGCTCGCAGGCGGGCAGCGGGTTGCGTTTAAGGAAATTATTATCTAGTGCGCCCTGCGCACAATGCATCCCTTTCGCTGTAAGCTCGCAAGTAGGTAGTGGGTTGCATTCATAACGATTATTTTATCACTTTTAGCATTTTGTGAAAATAGCAGAATGAATATAAACAGGGACAGACCTTGAAAAAACAAATGTATAAAAGAGGGACAAACCTTGAAAAAATGGAGGCCTGTCCCTGATTGAAATGAAACGAGGGGGAATGAAACGAGGTCTGTCCCCCTTTTATACGATTGTTAGCCGATTCTAGTCTGTTCAGTGCCACTTGTTTCCATGCAGTCAAGAAATTCATTTACAGATGTTCTGATATCGCTGATTATTTTTTTCGAAATTGTAGTATATAGGATATTCATTTGTTCTGATTCTGCATAAGATGGCGTGAACAACTGATGAATGTCTATTTTAAGAGCAGTGGCAATTTTTACGGCGTGGAGCTTGGTTTAAGCACGTTGCCTTATGGCGAACAGACTTTTTCTTCAGACACTTTTTTTAGAGTTTTGAAAGAGTCAACGGAGAAGGTGTATTTAAAAATATTTGTACCGTCATTGTTTTTGATTTTTCTTTTTTTATTTTCCCAAATGATTTGTAGTATTTTAATGTTTACCGCTTGATAAAATGATTTTGTGCCATCAGTAAAATGTTTTTGTACCATTAGTAAAATCTTTTTGGACGATCAGGAGAATCTTTTTGTACCATTAGGAAAATGATTTTGTACGCTCAGTAAAATCTTTTTGTACCATCGGGAAAATCTTTTTGGGTGATTCAGAAAGTTCCGGGCGTACGAGATCATTGTTTGAAAAATAAATAGACTGTAAATAAAAACTGCGGTATTTTAAATCAAGTATGAATGAAATTCAAATCAGATTTAAGTCAGGCTTTTTCGATTGGCTCAGTTAAAATGGAATGTTTCAGTGGCAAAATGCTTTTTGACGATCGCTACAATCTTTGGAACAACGGCCCTCATTATATTGCAGCAGAGTATTTTCTGGAAACGAGAGAAAAGCAATTTTTCATAATTTTTTAATTTAGTATGACAGTAAATAAAATCGAAAGTGGCTGGAACAGGCTATGTAGGCTTGAAACTTGCGATTCTTTTGTCATAAATCAATTTTATTACGCGAAAAATGTCGCAAATAGCTCGAATAAAGTGAGAAAAATGTCGCAGGATACTTTGAAAATGTCAGTGCTCAGGAATTGCTTTCCAAAGGTTTTGAAGTCCGCTTTATGAATAAAAAATTCGGTGAAATTGATTTTATTATTCAGAATAACCGAAATGTAGTTCTTTTAGAAATAAAAAGCGGAACAGATTATAAAAAACATGCTGCACTCAACAATGTTCTTTCTGTGGATGAGTGGAATCTTAAAGAAGCCATAGCATCCTGTCTCGGAAATCTAGAGCAGGAACAGCCGGTAACATATCTGCCCTGGTATATGATAATTTTTCTGAAAAGAAACGAAATACAAAAAAACACAATATTTGGAGTTTCACTTAATGGGATTTAGATGGGGAAGTGAACTGATATTGATTGTCTGTGAATAATAAAAAGCAAATGCTTTGATTTCATGTATAAAAGAAAAAATCTCTGTAATGAATATGCAATGATTTATTGCCATCTTGTTTACGAAAAAGGTTTAACTCGTAGCGATGTAATAAAATTTTTGTAAGAGGAGTCTGCTGGGATAATGCATCAATGGAAAGTGCAAACGGAGTAATAAAAACCGAATGCTTTAACAACAAGTTCGGTAAGTCAAAGTTCAAGAACAGACAGATTCCCATTGATGAAGTTGTAGCTGAAATTGCGCCATTTATTGAATATTACAACAACGAAAGACCAAAGCAGTCTTTAGGCGGATTATCACCGGTGCAGTTTCGGGAACATAATCCTAAAGGGACATATCTGATGGTCATAAAAGATTGACAGAAAACACCTTTTTTGGGGTACTTATCGCCGAAGTATAAGTATGCATTTTTTATTATAACTGAATCAAATCATCCATTGTTACTTCAGATTGAATCATTCCGCTATATTTGTTTTGTTTTAGTCCATAAGTTGTTATGAAAGTATGATGCAGAGCTTTTTTTGTTTTTGTAATTTTCTTAAAAAGACTTGCCCGGTTTCTAAGAGATTCTTCATAGGCATCGGTTATAGCATATTCGTCAGAAGAGTATTTTATTTCACAAATATTTATTACTTCGTCATTACGGTCTATGAGCATATCTATTTGTCCGCCAGACCATTTTGTTCCATCTTTATCGACAAAACCTTTACAACTCCAGGAATAGATACTGCTTAATACACCCAAAATACTTAATTTTGATTTTATCTGTTTTATATGATGGAAGCACACCTGTTCAAAAGAATATCCAGCCCATGAGTTCTTATCGCCAGTAAATGCAAAGTTTGACCAGAAATTTTCGTCCTGACTGTTTCCCTTCTGAACGAAGTTCAAGTAAAAGAGTGTAAATAAATCCGTAAGCTGAAACAGGCTGTCCCGCTGTTCTTTTCCAATAGCATTATATTCACGGATAAAATCGCATTGAGCTAAATTGGAAAGAATTTCTGTAAGAGTTCCACCATCTTTTATATGTGTTGCTTCTTTAATCTCTTCTCTAGATAACCCTTTCTTTTTTTCTGAAAGCGCTTCTACAACCTTTCTATAATTTTTTGAATCCTTAAATAAGGAACGGAAGAGAAATTCATATTCTGTTTTAAGATTTGCATTTTCCTTAAAAAATAGATTATCAATATTCTTTGTAAGAGGAAGGTCTTTTCTAAGCATATCAAGATAGTAAGGGATGCCCCCAAGAATCATATAAAGTTTAAGAATATGATGACGGTTCATTTCAATCTGTTTAACCTTCTTCAGAAATTCTTCGGTTTCGGCAAGATTAAATGGAGCAAGATAGATAGAACAGCTTGTTCTGCAAAATATTGAAAAAAGCAAGGATTCCTCGGCGATAAGTCATTTTTTTTGATGGTTACCGCTGAGAAATAAGGGGGATTTTTACACCTTACTGTTTTTGTTATTTTTTATTATGCAACCTGTTCTCTAGTTAGATGCAATAAAATACGTACTTTTTCTTTTAAATCATGACTTTTAAAATCTCTTATAGTATTTATGCTTTCTTCGCTAGGTTTTGCATTGTTTTTTACTAATAACTCTAAAATATATAAAGATTCATCAATATTTTTAGTTTTAATATCATCTTCATAAGCTGTAGAAAATTCCAAAAAAGATATCTTTTCTAATACGCTATCAAGAGGAGTTGTGTACTCTAAATCACCACAGGGATCAAGTCTAACTGATTGATAATTCACATTTGCTCCCTTTTTTATAAGGTATTTGCATAAAAATCGTTTTTCTTTAAATAATATATCATTTTCTGGGGTACGGCGACATGCTAAGATAAGTGGAGATTCAAGTTTTTGTCCATTATCAATTGCTGAACATAATTTACATCAGCATTCCATTCTTCAATCAAATAATAAGCGAGCTTTACAAGGTCGTTGTCTATTGCTTTCATTAATAGCGTTTCATTGTAAGATAAGGTCTCACTAACATCAAAATGCTTTTCCAACAGAAATTTGATTATTCCAAGATATTTATTATGAATATCATCTTCAGAAGTGTATACATCACCATGACTTGAAAAATCATAGTCATAATTTTCTCGATAATTATCAAGATCGCCGGAATATCTATAAATTACTCTCGACAACAAATCATCATTTTCATCATATAAATGAAAATTTCCATAATCCCAAAGAAATTCTAACATTTTAACATTATGCACATCACAGACAAATATAGAATAGTCGCCTTCCTCTCCAGAATCTATCAATTCTTTGGCTTTTTCTATATCCCCAAACGCTATTGCATCCCACAGAGGCATAGAATCTCTATCACCATCATAAGGAATTATTGTATCATAACTTCCAAAATCAGAAGTTATAATAACATCAGTTTCATTTTCATCCATTGCTGGGGTAACCTCAGAAATATTTCCAATTTTGGTTCCACACTCTGGGCAAAACTTTGGAGAACCATTTAGTTTTGTTCCACATTCTGGGCAGAATTTTGGTGCATCAACTAATTTTGTTCCGCATTCTTCGCAGAATTTACTTGTGTCTTTATTTTCATGATTGCATTTTGGACAGATTTTCATTTTATTCATCTCCTTCATTAGTGTTAATAATTTTCCTAGCTGCTTGCATTTTGATTCCAAAATTCATAAAAAGTTATATAGAATCTAATCGCTCCAATTCTTTTTTCAAATCCTTATTTAATTCTTGGTTTATAAATTCTTCTTTTATTCTTGCCATAAACCGTAAATCCAAAAACAAGTGCGAGAGTGTAACAAATAAGCCACCTATATCAAGATTCTTAGGATTATTTGTAATTGCAGTTTGTATTATGTTACTTGTAGAAGCAATCGAATTTGAAATCAATAGGATTTTACGAGTACGAACCTCATATAAATCCTTATCAATTTTCTCTGTATTGAATAAGCTATGTACCAAACCTATTATCATATCAATCAGAATTGATATACTTGCAGAAGCTCCAACAATCTTAAAATCTCTTGAAAAACAAAGAGCATCATAATTCGATTTATATAATTTGCTAGCAAACTCTGGATTTATAGCCTCTAAAACAGGAACTGGCAATCCTAGTTTTGTATTAACATCAGATTTTAAATGACAACCTTCTGCAAAAATAGCAGCAGGCAGATTTAATGAATCAGCTTTACACATTTCTAAGGTTTCCTTAAATAAAAGTGGCAAGGAAACCATTTCTGGTGTAATACGCATTTTTGGTTTTCTTTCTACCCTATTACTCATAAAATCTTCAAAAGTTATAGTGTCCGTTAGAATGTTTGCTGTACCAAAAATCCAACCTAGAATAGGATCGTGGCCTAATGTATGTATCCTATGATACCCTCCTTCCATATTTCTCCCTATAGCAGGAGATCCTTTTGTAATATCATAGGGTGGAGTTTGATACAGAATATTCATCCAATAGCCATGACCGTGCTTCTCATGCTTTTCCTTAAACTTATCGTTTGCCTTGCGGTGTTCAACTTCGATGGATTTATCATTATGTGCAAGTCTGTCATTAGGATTGAAGCTATTTCCATAATTGAGTTTCTTTGCAATTGGCCCGAATAATAACGCTTTTGCTGTTTGTAAGGCTGTTGCAACTCCAAGAAAAATCAAGTCTGTCTTGTTTATTATGCCTGTTTTTCTTGAAAATTCCTTATGTATAGAATCAAGCCTTGAATATACTTCTTGGAATTCTTCTGCAGAAAGCAGATCTTCAAGCTCCACTTCGTTAGAAACTGCAATATTTGCTTTTTTTACAAGGGAATCATATGAAGGCAAATCCTTGATTTCTGACGACAGGTTCATCACTTCATCAATCTTTTTTCTGACAGGCAATTTGTAACCAAGAGAGCTCAGTAATTCTTCACTTGAATTTATAGCACAATCTGCTACATCAATCTGAGATGAATATTCTCTGTCTAGGGAAAAAGATTCATTTTGATTCATTTGCAGCACCTTATTTAAATCTTTTTCCCTCTCTGTATAATTATACTTTCCCATAATTATTTAGCCAAATCGTGTTGCAAATCCCTTACAGCTGCTTGCAAAAGAGTATTTAGAGATGTTAAATACTCTATTCTTTCTTTGCTCATTTTAGCTTTATTCTTTAATAGTTCAATTATGGCATTCTGTTTCTGCACAGCTTTTGTATATAAGGCTTGTTTTTCATCTGCGAGTTTTTTGTTCTTTACATGAGCTGCAATCCCCACAGCACCTGCTCCAAGTACTACAGCTGGTGCTGCTAGAACTGCAACGCCAGCTGCCATACCACCGCCTACAAGAGCACCTGCAGCTGCAAGTCCGCTTGTTATACCTGCCGCACTTAATCCAACAACAGATCCACCGAAATATAATGCAGCAAAACTGGCTGCTCCTCCAACACCAGCTCCTAATGCTCCAGACAATACTTCTGGCATTGCAGATGTAGAAATCGTTCTTGATGCATCATCCAAGGCTTCATTTGCTTCATTAATTACCTTTCTTACAGAATCTAGACTTTCTAGATTCTTAAAATTCATTTCTGATTTAGTCATTTAAGTCTCCATACTTGTATAATTAATTTTATCATTAGCCCCATGACATCTACTGTCATGAGTTTACGATTCTTTATTATCTGTACATCTTCTCTGTACGTTGTAATTCTTCTTTCACTTCTTCCACCAGTTCCATTGGTCCCAGAACCTTTACTGTGTGTCCCTGCCCTAAAATAAAGCGTAACAACTCCTGCTTTTGAGTGGTCTTAAATTTCAGGTACACGCTTCCGTCTTCTCAATCTTCAAGTGTTTGGTCTGAGTGCCAGATTCGATTTGTAGCGTAAGTTGCAATTTCCTCCTCGTATATTAATGTTATTGAATTATCTTATTCGATTTGGGATAGTAT
>SAMEA3663026__coassemble_336_pt1 | contig 34754 bp, 27 predicted proteins | sample SAMEA3663026__metabat2_high_PE_017 | metagenome-assembled genome bin SAMEA3663026 (sample SAMEA3663026) | pig gut metagenome | biome: pig gut; feature: pig-associated habitat; material: faeces | place: France | collected 2012
AGTGTAATTCGATTATGAAAATTTGTTTATGGGGTTAGTATTGACGGAGACCTTTTCAATGCGGTCGGTTACTGGAACAACTGGTACAATGCTTTCCTTTATCTTGATAAAAAAGAAATGTGGCCAGTTGCTTATTATCTGAAAACGATTATCAGCGGTGCTTCAACTTCTGCGGATCCTGGCGAAGTTAATGCAGAAAAAATGCAGATTGCTGCAAATATAAAATCTTGTTCAATGGTGCTTATGACATTACCAATCATTTGTATCTATCCTTTTATTTCTAAGTATTACGTTAAAGGTATGATGCTTGGCGGTGTTAAAGAATAAAAAAGTAAAAAATAGTTTAAACAAATCAGGAGGATAAACTATGAAAAAAAATCTATCGGTTTTGATAGCAGGTTTGTGTTTTGCTTCTTTATTTGTTTCTTGTGGGGGAAACAAAAAAGCTGAAGTAAAAGGGGATGTGGAAGCTAAAGGTTATACTTTTGGCGAAGAAGTTACTTTTCATTCTGATGAACCAGTGACTTATTCTATTTCTTTCAGTGATGCTTCTTGGTATGCAAAGCAGCCAGAATGGGAATCTGAAGGAATTTTTAAAGATATAGAAAATCTTACAAATGTTCATCTGGACATTACTTCATATGATAGCGGTGATTATAATCAGAAAATCAATTTGGCTATCAACTCTGGAAGTGCAACTTATATTATTCCAAAAGTTTATGATGAAAATCCTTATGTTGCAGGTGGCGGTGTTGTAGCGGTTTCAGACTATATTCAGTATATGCCAAACTTTTCTGCTTTTGTGGAAAAATATAATATGAATCCTGATTTGGATACAATTCGCCAGAATGATGGAAAATTCTATCGTCTTCCTGGTATGCATCAGGCAGCTTTGCAGGATTATACAATCGAAGTTCGTGAAGATATTTTTGAAGCAGCTGGATATAACATTCGTGAACTTGAAAAAGATTGGACTTGGGAATCTTTGCACGATGTTCTTTTGGGTGTAAAAAAATATATGGTTTCTCAGGGAATGTGTACAGAAAAAGATTACATCTGGTCTGATTTGTGGTGCGGTGAATCTGGAAAAGGTACTGGTGGAAATCTTTTGAAAATCATGGGTGCATCTTACAATGTTATTTCTGGATGGGCTATGGACGGTTCAAATGGTGGTATAAAATTTGATCCTGCTAAGAAAGAATTCTATTCATCTTCTGTAAGTGAAGATTACAAAAAGTTTATCAAAGTAGCAAACAGTTTTGTAAAAGATGGAATTCTTGATCCAGAAACTTTCACTCAGTCTGATGATGTTGCTAACAATAAGTTCTATAGTGGAAAAACAGTTATCAAATCTACAAACCGTTCTTCAATGTCAAATGATGAAGCAAGTCTAGCAAAAATCCTTGGAGAAGGTAACTATAAACTTTATGTAACTGCTTATCCTTCTGGAACAAACAAAAATCTTGCTGAAACATCTCGTCTTGAATGTGGTGTAATGCTCTCTCAGAAAGCTCTTGATGATTTGGGAACTGAAGGATTTATTAAACTTGTTCGTTTTGTTGACTGGATGTTCTATTCAAAAGAGGCTTATACTCTTTGTAAATGGGGACCACAGGGAAAAACTTGGGATTATACAGAAGTTGATGGTATGAAAATCAAACAGTTGCTTCCTGGATTTAAATGTGGTGGATTGGGTATTGGCGGAAAAGACACTGATACTGACATTCGTTTGAAATGGGGTTATGCTGGTGGAAACTATTTCTATGGTCACTCTACTGCTGAATCTACAGATAACTTTACTCCTGCTGTTCAGGATTTGTATGCACGTTATGGAAAATACAAAACAGTTGCTTCTGTTGACCCTAAAGCAAAACCAAGTGAAGACCAGAGAGAACAGTTGAACCTTTGGGCTGTTCCTTTGCAGGATAATATTAATGCATGGACTTTGAAATTCATTACTGGTCAGAAAAATATTGATTCTGATTGGGATGAATATGTTTCAAGCTGCAAAAATTTGAATGTTGAGAAAATTGTTAAGCTGACAAATGAAATTTATGCAGCTCAGACAAAATAGTTTGAATTATTTCTAAAAAATTATAAATTATTTTGTAAAAAGGTGAAAAAGTTTTGCAGAACTTATTGACACTTTTTTTGTAATAAGTTATAAATATTTTATCAAACGGCAATGAGGTCGCAGGAATAGAATTCTTGCGACCTTTTTTGTTTTAAACTAAACCAAAGTAAAATCGGCAAGGGTGTCGTAATAATTTTGCAGGTGATTTCTGCGTGATTATTACGACGCCTTTTTTGGTTTAACTGAGGATTTTGGGGCGTTGCGGGGGCATGATTTAGGTGAATTTTGCCCCCGCTAGAAGGGGTAGCGGACAAGCAACAAAGCGGAAAGAATCGGCACTGCTTGCAGGGTTGATTCTTGGAGCGACTTGCTTGGGAGCGTGGGGAAGGCTTTCCCCTCCTTGTTTTTGGGAATTTTTTTTACAATATTTTGGAGGATTTTATGGATTCTGTTACATCAATTTTTGGTGAAAACGTTTTTAATGAAACGGTGATGAAGGCTCGTTTGCCTAAAGAAACTTACAAACAGTTGATGAGGACTATTGAAGGTGGTGAAAAACTTGACCCTTCTGTAGCTAATATCGTTGCAAATGCTATGAAAGACTGGGCTTTGGAAAAAGGTGCTACTCATTTTACTCACTGGTTCCAGCCTTTGACGGGAGTTACTGCTGAAAAACATGATAGTTTTATTTCGCCAGCTCCTGAAGGTAAAATTATTATGGAATTTAGTGGAAAGGAACTTGTGCAGGGTGAACCTGATGCTTCTTCTTTTCCAAGTGGTGGTTTGCGTGCTACTTTTGAAGCTCGTGGTTATACTGCTTGGGATCCAACTTCTTACGCTTTTATAAAAGATGGAACTTTGTGCATTCCTACTGCTTTCTGTTCTTATACTGGTGAGGCTTTGGATAAGAAAACTCCATTGCTCCGTTCTATGCAGGCTATCAATAAGCAGGCTTTGCGCGTTCTTCATTTGTTTGGAAATAAGGATGTTTCCAGCGTAAAAACTACTGTTGGTCCTGAACAGGAATATTTTTTGATTGATAAATCTGTTTATGATAAACGTGAAGATTTGATTTTGACTGGAAGAACTTTGTTTGGTGCAAAGGCTCCAAAAGGTCAGGAACTTGAAGATCATTATTTTGGTATGATTAAACCTCGTGTTCAGGCTTTTATGAAGGATTTGAACAATGAGTTGTGGAAGCTTGGAATTCTTGCCAAAACTGAACATAACGAAGTTGCTCCTGCTCAGCATGAATTGGCTCCAATTTTCACTACTACAAATCTTGCTTGTGATCACAACCAGTTGACTATGGAAGTGATGAGAAAAGTTGCTTCTAAACATGGTATGGTTTGTCTTTTGCATGAAAAACCTTTTGCTGGTGTAAACGGAAGTGGTAAACACAACAACTGGTCTATTTCTACAAATACTGGAAAAAATCTGCTTGACCCTGGTGCTACTCCTGCAAGTAATGCTCAGTTCCTTTTGTTCTTGTGTGCAGTTATTAAAGCTGTTGATGAATATCAGGATTTGCTCCGAATTTCTGTTGCCAGTGCTGGTAACGATCATCGTCTTGGAGCTAACGAAGCGCCTCCAGCTATTGTTTCTATTTTCTTGGGCGATGAATTGAGTCAGATTTTGCAGAGTATTGAAGAAGGAAAACTTTACGGTACTCATGAAAAAGAGAAAATGCAGATTGGTGTTACTGTTTTGCCTGATTTCAACAAAGATACTACTGACCGAAACAGAACTTCGCCATTCGCTTTTACTGGAAATAAATTTGAATTCCGTATGCTTGGTTCAAGTGAATCTATTGCTTGTGCAAACATTATGATTAATGCGGCTGTTGCAGAGGAGTTGAAACAGTTTGCTGATGCTTTGGAAGGAAGCAAAGATTTTACTAATGATTTGCATAACCTGATTTTGAAAACCATCAAAGAACATAAGAGAATTATTTTCAATGGCAATGGTTATGATGATTCTTGGGTTCAGGAAGCTGAAAAACGTGGACTTTTGAATTTGAAATCTACTCCAGAAGCTTACTCTCATCTTTTGGATGCTAAAAACAAAAAAGTTTTATCTGAACACGGAATTTTGAGCGAAGTGGAACTTGCTTCTCGTTATGAGATTTATAACGAAAACTATTCAAAAGTGATTAACATTGAAGCTTTGACAATGCTTGATATGGCTAAAAAACTTTATCTTCCTGCTGCAAGTAAATATGCAAAGGAACTTGCTGAAATTGTTTCTTTGAAAAAAGCTGCTGGTGGCGCTGATGATTCTTATGAATCTGAACTTCTTGCAAAAGTTAGTTCGCTCACTGCTTCTATTTACAATAAAGTTAAGGCTTTGGATAAGGCTGTTATTGAGGCTAAAAATGTTAGCGAGACTGGTGCACTTGCTTTGTACTATAGAAACACTGTTTTCCAGGCTATGAGTGAGCTGCGAGAAAATGTTGATGAATTGGAAGGTTGTGTTCCTGCTGAAGTTTGGCCAGTGCCAAGTTATGCTGATTTGTTGTTTAGCGTAAAATAGGTTTAAAAATAATTTTTTGAATTAATATTTGGAGGTGTATTATGGAAGAAGTTATGCAGGCTATCCAATCACTTAGTAGTGATTTGTGGGGTGTATGGTTCTTGATTGGTGCTGCTCTGGTTTTCTGGATGCAGGCTGGATTTGCAATGGTTGAAACTGGTTTTACTCGTGCAAAAAATACTGGTAACATCATCATGAAAAACTTGATGGACTTTTGTATTGGTACAGTTATGTTCTGTCTGATTGGTGCAAGTATGCTTTTGGGCGAAGATTTGATTGGTTTCATCGGAAAACCTGGATTTGATTTGTTCACAGCTTATGCCGATTTCAACTTTTCTGCTTTTGTGTTCAATTTGGTTTTCTGTGCTACTACTGCAACAATTGTTTCTGGTGCAATGGCTGAGCGTACAAAATTTCTGTCATATTGTGTATATTCTGCAATCATTTCTGGATTGATTTATCCTATTGAAGCTCACTGGACTTGGGGTGGTGGATGGCTTGCACAGCTTGGTTTCCACGATTTTGCTGGTTCTTGTTGTATTCATATGGTTGGCGGTATTTGTGCTTTGATTGGTGCAAAAATGGTTGGACCTCGTATTGGAAAGTTTGTAAAAGATAAGGATGGAAAGGTTACAAAAGTAAACGCTATTCCTGGTCATAACATTCCAATCGGGGCTCTTGGTGTATTCATTCTTTGGTTGGGTTGGTACGGATTCAACGGTGCTGCTGCAACTTCTATTGGTCAGCTTGGTTCTATCTTCTTGACAACAACTGTAGCTCCTGCTGTGGCAACTGTTACTTGTATGATTTTTACATGGATTAAATATGGTAAACCTGATGTTTCTATGTGTTTGAATGCGTCGTTGGCTGGTCTTGTTGCTATCACAGCTCCTTGTGATGTTACAGATTGTACTGGTGCTGCAATAATTGGTCTTGTTGCTGGTTTGCTTGTAATTTTTGGTGTTTGGTTCTTGGATCACGTTCTTCATGTTGATGACCCAGTTGGTGCTGTTGCTGTACATATGATGAATGGTATTTGGGGAACAATTGCAGTTGGTCTTTTTGCAACTCCATCTGCTCCAGGATATGCAATTGCTGATGCTGCCGGAAATACTTTGGTTGGACTTTTCTATGGTGGTGGATTTAAGCTTCTTGGTTTGCAGCTTTTGGGAATGTTGAGTACAGCTGGATGGGCTGCAATCACAATTACAATAACATTTATCATTATTAAGGCAATTTTTGGTTTGCGTGTTACTAAAGAAGAAGAAATCATTGGTCTTGATAAACTTGAACACGGTCTTGACACTGGTTATGCAGGATTTGCAACTCAGTATTCTGACGAAGAACTTGCTGAAGCTGAACAGGCTGGAATTGACAGCATTGTTCCAAAAGAAACTGCTGTTCCTGTTGCTAAAGTTACTGCCAGACCTGATGCTAAATTCCATAAGGTTGTAATTATTACACGTCCGACAAAGTTCGAAGTTTTGAAAGAAGCAATGAACAATATAGGTGTGACTGGAATGACTGTTGTGAATGTTATGGGATGCGGTGTTCAACATGGTAAAACAGAATACTATCGTGGTGCAGAAGTAGACATGACTCTTCTTCCAAAAATTAAGATAGAAATTGTTGTATCAGAAGTTCCTGTGGATTTGGTAATTAATGCTGCTAAGGAAGTTCTTTACACTGGTCACATTGGCGACGGAAAGATTTTTGTATTCGATGTTGAAAATGTTGTAAAAGTAAGAACTGGTGAAGAAGGTTACGAAGCTTTGCAGGATTAGTTAATTAGTCAAAGTAAAAAAAATTGATAAATTATTTACTTTAAACTATAAAAAATCCTTCTGTAAGTGATTAGAAAACTTGCGGAAGGATTTTTTTTTTAATTGGGGACAGACCTTTGTTTTTTAATAAAAAAATTATTACAAAATGTTATAAAATAGTTGACAAAGTGCATAGGGGGGGGGTATACTTCAAAAAAAATATTATTTTGGCTTTGCCGATTAAAACAGAATTGGGAGTAGATAAATGAAAAAAAAGAACATTTTAGTTGTAACAGTGTTTAGTATTATCTGTGCATTATTTTTTGTAAGTTGTACTCAAGTTCACAGAGATATAAAGCCTATTTTGGATGAAATTGGGATTGGTCCAATTACTATTAACCATGATTATTATTCTATGACAGTTTGGTCTACAGAAAAGGGATTGGTTACTAAAATTCAACCAAAAGAAAATTTCTGGAATATAAATAATTGGACTGATTTACAGTTTTCGTATACCGATGAAAATGATCGTTGGTGGAATGAACAGCAATGGGGAGGTGGGCAAGATATTTTAAATTTGCAGAGAATTGTTAATTGGGTAGATGAAGCTAAAGCTTTTTATTTTACATATCCTTTTGTAGAAAAAGGTAAAAAATATACACTTCATTTTTCACTTAACTATGATTATAGTTCTACTATAAAAATAACCAGTGATTATGATGTTTTGGGTGAAGTTGATAATGATCCATTTTTTGAAAGCTGGAATGTAGTGGATAACACCGCATGGCGAGTGTATGAAGATGAATCAAAAGATAATTATGTAGTTTATTTTAATGATTGTAGTTTTCCAAATAATACAGATTTTTATAAAATTTCAGATTATAATTTGGGATTTAGAAATGGTAGCTGGTCGGATCAAAGTGGTACTTTGTGGGGTTTTTGGAATATAAACAATAACGTGGATTTTGAAAATAAACGTTATATTTTTAATAGAAACACAAAAAATGAAGACAAATTATATTATGAAATTACCCCTAAAATTAAGCCAAGAGTTTCTGAAACTATGGATTTTTTTGATGGTTCAGAAACTGTAACTATTCCTTATGGAAATCTAGAAATTTACACAACAAGGACGTATGAATTGCCAACAAGAAATTGGCGATTTTAAGAGTGAAGTGATTAATAATTAAATAGTATATAAAACGCAAATAGGCGGGTGCCTATAAAATGCGATTTATATAGAATTACATCTGCGTATGTGGATGTTATAACTAATAAGTTTCCGAGTAAAAGCTCGGGGGAGTTTTTTTTATGAAAAAAACAAATTTGTTAAAAGGTGCTTTATCTGTGTTAGCAGTATCTGTGCTTTTAGCTTCTTGTACTCAAGTTGATAGCAGAATTGATACAGTTGATACTTTGGAAACACCAAGTGTAAAAGCGGTTGCATACCCAGGAGTTAACTATATTTCTTGGAATGCAGTAAAAGGTGCAGCTAATTATAAAGTTACTAGAACTGTAGACGAAGGAGTTGAAGAAACTTTAGTTAGTTCTACACAGAATTTGTGTATTACAGATAGTTTATCTGTTAATGATGTTGATGTAGAATACAAAGTTTATGCTTTGAGTAAATCAAATCCTTCAAGAGCAGTTTATGTTTATGACAGTAATGCTGGTTCTGCATCAGTTACAAATATTTTCCCACCTGTAGGAAAAAAAGCAATCGAGCTTCCAAGATATGAAAAAGATTCTGGTTGGAATTTTGACGAAGGTGCTGACAATTCAGAGTGGAAAGATGATTTTATTCCAACAGCAGAAAATATTAAAGTACAGTTAGTTGATGATACTATTAATGTAACTGCACCTACAAAAGCATATTTAACAACAAAAGTAATTGGATACACTGGAAATAAGCAAGAAATTTTCTACAGAGACGATTTAAACAGAGACCTGGCATATTTTGGTTTTTATCAAAATAAAATGTTAAGCGTAAAGTCTGTAATTAAAAGTGCTGGAGAATATAAATTAAAAGCAACTGTAAATGCATTTGATGAAAGATTGGATAATGCTTTTTATGAACAATCACAAATTGCATTAAACACTACAATCACAATTCCTGCAGTTGAAGCATCAAAACCTACAGATAATCTTGACGTTGCTTATATCGATAATGAAAAAACGACTGCTCGTGTTGTATTTACACCAGCTGTTTCAAAAGATGGAACAACTTTTGCTGTAGGAAATTACAAAGTATACCGTGCTTTGAAAGATTCAAATGAGCTTGTTGAAGTTAAAGGATTAGACGAAAAAGGTGTAAAAGAAGATTCAAGAACTAATTTTAATACTAATAAAACTGAAGTAATTTATGTTGTAGAAGACAAAGTTCCAAGCAACAAAGTTGCATATGACTACTATGTTGTTCTTAATGCAAATGGTAGATATGAAGCTAAAGATAAAAAATATACTCTTAATGCAGCAAATCCTACTACTGCAAATATTGGTTCGATTAGTTTTAATAATTTCGCAGCATTTGGTGATGATAAACTTAGTAATGATATTGTAGTAAAAGTTACACCTAATTCGGATAATTCTAAGATTGTTTCAGTAGCTTACGCATACAGTACTATAAATGATAGCAGTAAAATTTTGGATTCTGCATATACATCTTTGGTAGTTGTACCAGAACTTGCTGAAAAGGAACAGGCATTCCTTATTGAAAATGTACCAGAAAATAACTATGTATTTGTAAAAGCAGAATTTGCAGAAATTGTATCTACAGGAAAGGTTAACAGTGTTATTGTAAATAGTTATTGGCAAAAATGTACTGTAAATAAAGTAGATGGAGTTTCTATAAACATTGGTAATCTTACAAATAAAAACGATGACCTTTTACTTAATGACTGGATTAGAAATACAATTGATGTAAATGGTGGAGAAATTGTTTCTGTAAAATATGGTGTTGATAAAGATCGTGAACTTGCAAAAGTTAAAGCAATTAATGGTACAGAAGTAACATTCAAAGTAAAAGATTATAATAATCAGAACTCTGCGAGGGATTATACTTTCGATATTATTAATGCTGGTGAAGTAGGAGATTATATTGCAATTGCAGCAGAAGTAAAAGCTGAGGGAAAAACAAACTGTCTTATAGTTGAGGCTTCATGGAATACAGTTTCAGTTAGTGGTGTATTGCCACTTAGTATTTATGTTGATCCTAATTATGATGATCCAAAAGCTAATAGAAAAGAGATAAAAGTTAATATTTCAAAATATATTAGTGAAGAAAATAAGAATAATAAACCTGGCAATTACGATGCAGTAGAAATTTCTTATATAAAAACTAATGAATATTTTGAAATTACAAATGAAGAAGAATGGTCTGATGTAACAACAGTCAAGTTTAGTGATTTTAAAAAATTAGAAAACAAGAATGGAACAACTCTTGAAGGAATTAACTATTCAACAACAAAAACTCTTATATCAAAACCATATTCAGACAAAACTACTGAATGGGTTACAGACTATTATGTAATCAAAGTAGTTACAAAATATAATGTTAAAGGAGCTAAAGACGCAGAAGATTATAGGAATGTAGCATTTACATATCTCAAATAATGTAAATGGTTAAATCAAATGACTGAAATAATGTCATTTGATTTAATAATATATTCTTTTTTAATTTTCTTTTTGAAAAATTCGCTTGGTGCGAATAAATCACAACTTTTTGAATGTTATAAATATTTGAAAAGTTGTGATTTTTTTTAAATTTTATTAAGTTATATTTTGAGTTTAAAATGTGGCAAGGATAGTAGGGGCGGCGAAGCCGTTCCGTAGCGTAGCGAAGGAATGAAGCGATAGCGCAACCCCGAATAGCCTGTTTTTTGGTTGCTTTGATTGAGGGGGTAGTACAACCCCCTCAAAACGGCGAAGTCAAGGCTTTAAGCGTTAGCGTGCCTTGACTCGACGTATTTCTTTAACTTAACTCAATTCTGCTCTATAACCAATGTTCAGAAATCAAAGTAACCAAAAAGCCACCCAGAATAAAAAATTTAAAACTATATGTAGACCGTTGTTGCAAAAAGTGACAGTGGTTTTGTATCTTGTAGGGAATTTAAATAGTTTTTTAAATTTTGTTTGAGCAGAGCGTGATTTTCTTACAAGAATATAATTTCTGGTTCAAGGTTGTATCCGAATTTCTGGAAAACTTGATTTTGGGTGAGGGCGACTAAATCTTTGATATCTTTTGCAGTTGCATGGTTTACATTGATGATGAAATTTGCATGGAATGGGGCGATTTGAGCTCCTCTGATTTGAGTGCCTTTGAGACCTGCTTCGTCTATGATTTTGCCAGAAGGTTTTCCAAAAGTATGGTTATTTTTGAAAACTGAACCTGCACTAGGATATTTGAAGTGACCTTTTTCTTTGCGTTCTGAAATGAATTTATTGCATTTTTGTTGGATTTCTTTTTGTATTTGTTCTTGTGATTTTGTGGTTGCTTGGGAATCCTGTTCTAGTTTGAAGATTGCACTTAAAATTATTTTGTTCAAGTTTCTGGGTGATGTGTTTTGTGTTTGCTGAAATGGAGATTTTTTGTAATCCCATTCTGATATATTGTAATCTTTTGTGATTATTTCTGCTTTGTTTGCTGAAATTTCAAGGTGTGTTGTTTGATAAATTTTCTCATTTATGGATTTTTCGAAACAACGTGCATTCATGTAAAGAGCTCCGCCGACTGTTCCTGGAAGTCCTGCAAATTCTTCAAGTCCTGTAAGGCAATTTTTTGTGCAGAAGTTTACTAGTGTCTGCATTGGAACTCCACAAAAACATTCTACTAGAAGTGGTGTTTTGCTGATTATTTGAATTTTGTTTAGTTTTTCTGTGGAAATAATAACTCCATTATATGATGCATCTGGGAAAATTGTATTTGAACCGCCTCCTAAAATAAAGTACGAAGAATTTTGTGTTTTGCAAATTATGATGGTTTGTTGAAGTTGCGAAAAATCTTGTGGAAGGACAAACAGTTTTGCTATGGAATGAATTTTCATTGTTGATTTATTTGTGAGGTCAAAGTTTATTTTATTTTCTATATTTAGCGAAGTGAGTTGTTTTGATATTCGGTCAAAAGAATAATATTTTGAATTGTTGTTCATAGAAATATACTAGATGAAAAGGTGATTTTTTGCAATACATTTGATTTAATCAAGGTCTGTCCCTATTTTTACACATTCCCCAGAAAAATCTGCATTGGAAAAACAGGGACAGACCTCATTTAATTTGGATTTTTTTGATTATTTGTTCCTGTTCGTCTTTTGTGACTATGGAAAGTGAATCAAATATGTATGTTTTTCCATCGGGAGCGAGGATTGGTTCTATTATTTTTTTGACGACCACCTGAGCTATATGGTTTGCACATACTCTGCAGGTGTATAAATCTTTGAGGATTTCTGCTTGGCTTATGTCCGTTTCATCTGGAATGTGCATTTCAATTTTCATAAACTGATGAACTATTCTTGCGGCTGTGCGTCTGTCTAAAGGTTTGTGTGGATTTGTTTCATCAGAATCTTCGAGCCACCCACGTTTGTGTCCATATAAAAGAATATGTGGCAGAAGATTCTCATCTATTGTCTTGTAGCCGCATCTATTCCAAAGAGAAAGAACAAAATTATTTATTGTTGTGTTTTCCAAAATTTCAGTTTTTTGTATCTGTTTATTTTATAAAACCTTACGAAACTGGCGTAATTTTTACAGTTACGTTTTCGCACGGTAAAATTGACTTAATATTTATAGAATCTGAAATCTGTGTGATTTCTTTTGTCCATAAATCTTTGACTGTAAATTTTTTGGCTTCTGCAAAAGTTTGTGGGGTTTTTCTGCCAAGTTTTTCTTTGATGAAATTAATTTCTAGTGAAAAATCTTTTGAGGATTCTTTGTCACTCAGGTTGATGAAAGAAATTGCAACGCTTCCGTCAGAAAGTGGTTTTGCCAGCACGTCGCTTCGATTATTGTCTGTGATATAGTCTTTATCTGGATTTTGTGTGGTAATGCTTGTCCAAATCCGTTTCGCCTGTATTCCAAGTTTATCTTGATTTAATTCAATCAAATCTTGATTTGTAATGATTTTATAATATTCATCATCTTTTGTAATTCTGCGCAAATCCATTCCGAGCATCAAAGGGGAATTCATCATGCACCACATAGTAAAGTGGGTTTTGTTCATGGAAAGTGTTAGTCCGTTCATACCAATCATGAGCATGTCCGGGTCATTCCAGCCTTTATCTAGTCCAGAAAATTCATCCATGATTACTGCTTTGTTGTATTGTGAAGCAACACTTTGTGTTCCTGGATTATTCCATTCACCGAATCCCGGATCCCCATCTGAACCTACACGAAAAGTTATGTCGTTTAGGATTCTCCAGGAATCTCCAACTTTGTAACCCCAGTTTTGTGGCTGAGTTTTTCCCCATTCACAGATTGATAGTAGTATGTCATGATAAGGATTTGCAAGATTGAGTCCTTCCAGCATAGCCGCGTATGAGCAAAGTGTGTTTTCCTGGCGGCGGTGATTCATGATGCGGACGAGGTTTTGTCCTTTCTGTAGTTTTATTTTGAAAGTGGTTTTTGTGAATGTGTTTGAATCTTTTGTTTCTGGTAGAAGATTATCGAAAATTATCTGATTGTTTACGGCAAGTTCGAGCCATTGTCCAATTCCATTTTCTTTTCCTGTGCTGTATTCTAAAATAAGCTCGTGTTCACTGTCTTTATCTGACTCGATAGGGAAGTGGAGTTCGCCGCTTCTGTCGCCGACTGGAGTGGTGCCTGTATTTGTTCCATCGAAAGTTCCAATATTATAGAAGTAATCGTTTTCCTTTTTGATTCCATTTCCTGTGATTTGAAAATCTGATGATGGAGAATCCATTAAGGATGGGATTTGAATTGACTTGATTTTTGGTGTAAATACGTAGCGGGCATTTTCTGGATTTGAGAATGTTGCATTATCCCAAAGGTAATAGCAGTTATCGATTTTGAGGAAATCTACACCCCAGTTGATATAACTTTGTGCATCTGTTTTTTCGTGTCCGCAAGTTCCCACTGCAGCTCCTGCGCATAAGTTTGTGCCGATATCATTATACATTCCGAATTTGAGTCCTTTGGAATGAATGTAGTCTGAAAGGGTTTTGAAGCCATTCGGGAATTTGATTGTTTCATTTGCAAGTTTTCCGTCTACTCGTTCTGATTTGTAGCAGCCGTCATCTAAAACAATATATTTGTAACCAAATCTGTCGAGTTCGAGTTCTATGATTTTGTCTGCCATTGCTTTTGTTAGTGCTTCTGTGTTTCCGCTTCCGAAAGCATTCCAGCTGTTCCAGCCCATTGCAGGCAGGTGGTTTTTCTTTTTATTTAACAAAACTTTTCCGTTGGTGAATGAATCAAATCTGTATTCATTGTCTGTGATTGTATCTGGATTTGTCAGACTCATTTTTTTTCCTTTTCTTTATTTTTGAATGAAGTTTTTATTTTTATTGCTTTATTTAATGATAGTGAATTCTGGGGGAATGGTCAATTTGAATTTTTGAGGATATCAGGGCTTCCACATTATACATTTTTTATAACTTTTTCAAGACATCCTTCGTGTTTATCGCAAAGCATTTGCTTTCCAAAAAATACAGCCAGTTCCCATCAAACGGTTGTAAATACTTATTAGTGGGATTCCGAAACAAGTTCGGAATGACGGGGTTGCGATGAGAGGCTGCTTGTTAAAATTACCCCGACGGTACAGAAAATGCTTCCCGATGCGCCTGTTGAGCCGCCGTATCCTGGTGCAAAAGACATACTTCTTGTTGAAAATGTTGATGATCGCAAATTTCTTGCAAAACTGTTTACTGCCATTGAACCTGAAATGACATTACCGAAAAAGAAAAAGTAATAACATTTTGCTTTACATTGTATACCATTTGCTTTATATTGTAAGTATGGAAACAGTAGCAACAAATATCAGAATAGACAAACAGTTAAAAGAACAATCTTCTCAAGTTCTCGAAGGCTTAGGCCTTTCCCTTTCAGGAGCAATCAATATGTTTTTGCGGCAGGTAATTTTGCAGGACGGAATTCCTTTCAAAGTTGAATATCCCAAACCGTCCCGCAGCCTCAAAAAAGCCATCAAAGAAAGCGAAAAACTTATAAACGACCCTAAAGCAAAGACATATAAAAATTTTCAAGAACTTTTAGATGAAATGGGAATAAAAGAATGACAGATGAAGAAAAAAAAGAAAAATATGAACTCAAGTTTACAAACCGATTTAAAAAGCATTTGAAACTTGTTGAAAAGCGAAATCCCAAAAACATCAAAAAAATTCACGAAACGGTAAATCTTCTACAAAAAGGCGAACCTCTTCCCGAACGTTTCTGCGATCACGAACTGACAGGCAATTACGCAGGTCACCGCGAATGTCACGTCCTCCCGGATTTGCTACTTATCTACAGAATTTTTAAAGATATTTTAATTCTGGAACTTGTAGACACAGGCACCCATTCAGATCTTTTTGGAAAATAAACCTGCCATGCTCGTAACGCACATAATCGCGCCTGTTTGGGATTCTGAAAGCCGCATTTTGATTTTGGGAACAATGCCTTCTCCTGCTTCGCGAAAAGCTGGATTTTTTTACATGCACGCACAGAACAGATTTTGGCCGGTGATGGCACGGATTTTTGACGAAGAGTTTCTGCACAAAAACAATGACAAAGACAAAAATGCCGCAATTGCCGAGCGAATCGCCTTCTTAAAACGCCACAATATTGCACTGTGGGATGTTCTTTCTGAATGTGAAATTACCGGAGCATCAGATTCTTCTATCAATAAGGAACTTCCAAATGATTTTTCAGAAATTCTTGCCGCATCAAAAATCGCCCACATTTTCTGCACAGGAAAAACCTCCTTTAACCTTTACAAAAAACACTGCTCCCAAAAATACAGCACGCCGTTTTCCTACCTTCCGTCCACAAGCCCTGCAAACCAGTCAGCATGGCCAACCGAAAAACTTACAGAAGAATATAGAAAAGAGATTTTGCGATTTGTATAAGGGGGCGTTTTTTCACTTGACGATTTTTTGGAAAAGGTTTAGAATATTTTTAATTACGGCAAAGAGGTCGTAGATAAGATTTGTAGAAATTACAAATTTTGTCTACGACCTCTTTTTTTGTTTTAAACCCCGAGAGGGATTGTAAGGGCCGGCTTGCCGGTTCCGAAGCGTAGCGAAGGAATGGAGGCGCTTTGACGCCGGAACCCTGAAAAGCCCGGTGCCGTCAGGCACTCGGCAATATATAAATTATAAAAAGGAGGAAGGGGAAACTTTTTCAATTGTTACGGTTTCTTCTATATGTGTATGTGCGGATTTGTGGGTGCTTTTGATTTGAATAGTGGTTCGAAACCTATTGATGAAGGTTTAAAAGAGGAATTGCGTGCGCAGGTGCTGGATATGTCTAAGAAAATCCGGCATCGTGGTCCGGACTGGAGTGGTGTTTATACTGGTAAAAATGCTATTTTGAGTCATGAAAGGCTTTCGATTGTTGATCCTTTGTCTGGAAAGCAGCCTTTGGTGAGTGATGACGGTAAAATTATTCTGGCTGCAAATGGTGAAATTTATAATCACAAGGAAATAAGGAAGGAATTTGAAGGAAAGTATAATTTTCAGACTGGTTCTGATTGTGAAGCGATTATTCCTTTGTATAAAAAGTTCCGAGACAGTGGTGATTTTACTTTGATGATTGAAAAACTGAGTGGAATTTTTGCTTTTGCTCTTTATGATAGTGAAAATGATGTTTATCTTGTTGCGCGGGATGAAATTGGCGTTATTCCTCTTTATCAAGGATGGGATAAAGCCGGTCGTTATTATGTGGCTTCGGAATTGAAAGCGTTGGAAGGTGAGTGTCAGACTATTGAGGAGTTTCCAAACGGTCATTATTTTTATTCAAAAGATGCAAAACCTGTTCGCTGGTACAAGCGTGATTGGGAAAGTTTTGATGCTGTGAAGAATAATGCACGGGCTACTGATGATAAAGGGGAAATAATTAATCCTAGTGTGATTGAAAAGGTGCGCAATGGGCTTGAATCGGCTGTGAAGCAGCAGCTTATGAGTGATGTTCCTTATGGTGTGCTTTTGAGTGGCGGTCTGGATTCTTCTATTATTGCTGCTATTACTCAGAAATTTTCTAAAAAACGTATTGAAAGTGATTCTAAGGAAGCTGCATGGTGGCCTCAACTTCATAGTTTTGCGGTTGGTCTTGAGGGTAGTCCTGATTTGATTGCGGCTCAGAAAGCGGCTGATTATATTGGTACGGTTCATCATGAGGTTCATTTTACTATTCAGGAAGCTTTGGATGCGTTGCCTGATGTTATTTATCATATTGAAACTTATGATATCACGACTGTTCGTGCTTCTACTCCTATGTATCTTCTTGCCCGTGTCATCAAATCTATGGGTATTAAAATGGTTTTGAGTGGTGAAGGTTCTGACGAATTGTTTGGCGGTTATCTTTATTTTCATAAGGCTCCGAACGCGCAGGAATTTCATGAGGAACTTGTGAGAAAGATGAGTAAGCTGCATTTGTATGATTGTCTGCGTGCAAATAAATCGCTTATGGCTTGGGGTGTTGAAGGTCGTGTCCCATTTTTGGACAAGGAATTTATTGATATTGCTATGTCACTGAATCCTTCTGATAAAATGAATATTCGTTTGCCAAATGGTAAGCAGCGTATGGAAAAATGGATTTTGAGAAAAGCGTTTGAGGATATGCTTCCAGAAGAAATTTGTTGGCGTCAAAAGGAGCAGTTTTCTGATGGTGTTGGCTATAACTGGATTGATACTCTCAAAAAAATGACTGAAGAGAAGGTAAGTGATGCTGAATTTGCTCGTCGAGAAAATCGTTTTCCTGTAAATCCTCCAAAAACGAAGGAAGAATATTATTATCGTGAGATTTATAGCAAGCTTTTTCCAAGTGATAGTGCTGCAAAAGTTGTACCGCACGAAGCTGGAGTTGCTTGTTCTACTGCAAAGGCTTTGGAATGGGATGCTGCATGGAAAAATATGGATGAACCTTCGGGTCGTGCAATTGCTGGGGTTCATGATAAGGCTTATTAGAATTATACCGGATTAAAGCGAGGTCTGTCCCTGTTTATACTTTGTTTTACAGTAGGAAATATTTATCAATATGAATGATATTTTGAACGAACTTTGTGATACTCAAGTTTACTCGATTGTTAAGCAGGTTGAATCTGTTTATCAGAAAATACAGATTGCTCAGGCAAAATGGTACGAAAAATCACAGTTTTTCTGTCCTGAAGGTTGTGGTGAATGTTGCAGAAATTTTGAACCTGACCTTTTGGAATGTGAAGCTGTTTTTATGGCTGTATGGCTCTTACAAAATCAAAAGGAAACTGCTCAAAAAGTTATGGAGGGCGAGTTTCCTTTTATGAATAATAATGGCTGTCCATTTTGGAATGAAAATTCTTCTTATCACTGTTCGATTTATGAAGGAAGAGGGTTTATTTGCAGACTTTTTGGGGCAAGTGGATTTCATTCTAAAGAAGGCGACACTGTTTGGAGACCGTGTAAATTCTATCCTGCTGATTTACTTTGTAAACAAAAAGTTCCTTTGAGACATAGGCAATATTCTCAAGAAGAAATGAAATTGTTATTTGGTGCAACACCACCTGTTATGAGTGATTTGATGCAGCAGGCAGTAGAAATTCAACCAGATCAAACTGAAACAAAATTGCTTCGTGAAATTCTTCCGACAGTATTAAAGCGTATAAACTGGATTTTACAACTTAATAAGCAATCAAATGATGATAACAATGGTGATAATGGAAATGATACAACGCCTTTGGCTAGTTGAAAAAGGGACAGACCTCATTTCCCAATTTAAATCGTAAAAAAAATTCCACAATCCGGGGACAGACCTTGTGTAGATTCTATACTTGTCGAACTTATTGAAATTATTTTGAAAAATGTAAAAAAATCACAAATCTGAATAATCAAAGGGAATAGTTTATTGATTTTTTTGGAAGATATGTTATAATTAATATGAACTGGAAAAAATTAGTCTATGCTAGTTTTAATATCATAATTTTTTTTGGAAAGCAGATGGAAGCAGCCGATTTTTGGAAAGAAATAAAAGAAAATCTCTCAAAAAAAGGGAAGACTCAGGAATGGCTTTGTAAAGAATGTAATATGGATTTACAGTCGCTTAGAAATCGTATTTATAAAAACCGTTTTCCTACAATTGAAGAAGCGTTGAAAATACTAGCAGTTTTTGATTTAAAACCAAATCAGTTTTTTGGACTTTCTGACAAGAATAATGAAAACTCAAGTGATGTCGCTGATAATCTGCAAATCTGTGGTAAAGATGTTATTCTCGTTCCTGTAATGGAGCAGGCTTTTTCTGCAGGACGTGGACAGTTTGTTCCTGAAGTTGAAGAAGTTCTTGAGTATATTGCTGTGCCGAAAGAATTACGTAAATTTGGAAAAAACATTGCTGCGTGTCGTGTTAAAGGTGATTCTATGGAACCGACGCTTTTTGATGGTGACACAATTATCTGTGATAATAAAGGATATGATGGAAGTGACGGAGTTTATACAATCATTTACAAAGGTAATGGTTTTGTAAAACGATTGCAGCGAACAAAAGAAGGTGTAAAAATCATTTCTGACAATAAATTTTATGAGCCGATGTTCGAAAGTTCAGAAAGTGAAGATTTTACTGTCATAGGAAAAGTGCGCTATGTTCTGCATAAAATGTAGAAAAATTAGTATTATGTAATATTAAAAGGAGGGAATAATCTATGATTTTGTGTATTGATTTAGCTCCAAGCAAAGGTTGAGGCGTTTGCCTGGAGATATAAACCAAGTTTTAATTAGTCCTCAAACTTTGCTCAAAAAGAATGAAAAACCATTTTCCGCTAAAAAATTTGTAATTTAGAGCGGTGTTTTTAAAGGAGCAAAGAAAAATGATATCTATTAAACTCTCTACATTAAAAAAATCGATTGTCGAGTTAAAACAATTTTTAATATTATGGCTGACGCAAGGATTGTCTGGTCTTGGAAGTTCCATGACAAGTTTTGCATTAACTTTATGGCTTTACGAGCAGACTGGTTCAGCATTAAAAACTTCACTTCTTGGCATTTGTTCGTATGCACCATACATTCTCATGAGTATTTTTGCAGGTGCATTGAGTGACAAATGGAATAAAAAAATCACAATGCTTGTTTGCGATTCATTGGCAGCGTGTTCAACAGTTGCAGTTCTTATATTGTTTACAAGTGGAATGTTGCGTCCATATCATCTTTACATCTTAAATGCAATAAATGGACTGATGAATACCGTGCAGCAGCCGGCAAGCGAAGTTGCAACAACACTTTTGACACCAAAAAAATATTATCAAAAAACTGGTGCACTTGCAGACTTGTCACGTTCTGTTATCAGCATTTTGAATCCAATTTTGGCAACTGCTGTTTTTTCACTGGCAGGATTGAAGGCTGTAATTTATATAGATTTTACAACTTTTGTGATGGCATTTATCAGTCTTGCTGTATTTATCAGGATTCCAGAAATTCCAAAAGAACCTTCGGAAAATCAAAAAAACGAAAGTATGTTCACTTTGGTAAAAGAAGGAATTTTGTGGCTAAAAAACAATGGGCTTGTGTTTTCAATGATTATATTTATGTCTGGTGTAAATCTTGTGGCATCAACTTTTGATGCAGTTTTACCAGCATTTGTTCTGCCAAAACCAAACGGTGGTGAAAAAATACTTGGTATTGTTACGTCTTGCTCAGGAATTGCGATGATTTTTGGAAGTTTGATTGCAGGAATTCTGCCCAAGCCAAAAAATCGCGTAAAGGTTGTATACATTACCATGCTTTTTTCACTTGGAATAGAAAACTTTATGCTGGCATTCTGCCGTTCTCCGATTTTCTGGTGCATTGGACAGATAATCGGCTGGGTTTTAGTTCCTGTTATGGCGGCAAATCAAAACGTTGTGATGAGAACATCAATTCCACCTCAGATGCAGGGACGAATTTATGCATGCCGGAATACTTTTCAGTTTTTTACAATTCCCATCGGATATTTTTTGGGAGGAGCATTGACTGACAAATTATTTGAACCAATAATGGAAATACAAAACGGCACATGGCTGAATTTTTTGTTCGGGCAGGGGAAAGGTTCTGGTGCTTCTATGTACATGTTTGTTTTGGGAGTTTTAGGCATAGCGATCTGTCTGATTCTTGGAAAAATCATGAACCGATATAAGTTTGTAGAAGATTGATTTTTTCAGTAGATTTTTTTAACTGTTTAATGATAATATTCAGTAAATTCAATTTCGGTTTATCGTGGAAAAACGACATTCCACTGGACTGAGCCGAGTAAAAAGTCACTAATAAAAAACTCGATATTTGAACTGATAATTTAATAAAAGGATTTTGATTTTATGTTACAAGATAATGATGAAAAGATTGTACCAAAAGAAAGAGCTGGAAGAAATAGAACGGTTACTTTGCAGCCGGACGAAGTAGATTTTCTGAAATCTCAAATCATTACGCCTGACAAAATTGATAGTCAAAATCTTGTTAATCAGACTATAAATGGAGATTTGTTATCAGTAATAGATTTTATTCCAGACGAATTTGCTGATTTGATTATTATCGATCCTCCTTACAATCTGACAAAAAATTTTAATGGTCTGCATTTTAATTCTCGTACAGAATCAAAATATGATGATTATCTTGCTTCATGGTTTCCGAAAGTTTGCAGGAAATTGAAATCAAACGGTTCTCTTTATATTTGTGGTGATTGGAAATGTACTTCGTCCTTGCAGCGTGCTGTCGAAAATGAACTGACAATTTTAAACAGAATTACATGGCAGCGTGAAAAAGGGCGGGGTGCAAAAACAAATTGGAAAAATGGAATGGAAGATATTTGGTTTGCGGTAAAAAATCCAAATGATTATTATTTTGATGTCGAAGCTGTAAAAATGAAACGCAAAGTGATAGCTCCTTACAAAGTTGATGGAATTCCAAAAGACTGGCAGGAAGAAAATGATGGAAATTTCAGACTTACATACCCATCGAATTTTTGGGATGATATTTCCATTCCATTTTGGTCAATGCCGGAAAACACTGATCATCCGACACAAAAACCAGAAAAACTTTATGCAAAACTGATTTTGGCTTCATCAAAACCAGGAGCGATGATTTTTGATCCTTTTTTGGGAAGTGGAACAGCAAGTGTTGTTGCAAAAAAGCTTGGCAGAAAATACTGCGGAATTGAGATGAATGAAGAATATTGTCTTTTGTGTCAAAAACGCCTTCAAATGGCAGAGAAAGATAGTTCCATACAAGGTTATAAAGACGGAGTTTTTTGGGAGCGAAATTCACTGAAATTTCAAGGGAAATGATAAGAACGTAAAAAAGGGGACAGACCTCAATTAGTCGAGAATTTGGCTGAAAAAATCGAGGTCTGTCCCTGTTTTACCTGTTTTACACCTTTTGTTTTTCTTGCAAAACCTAAAACTTTGGGTTATACTTTGATTATGAGCAAAAAAACAACACAAATTCACACTTCCATAAAAAATCTGTTTGAAATCCAGCAGAAGTTTGTGCAAATAAAGTCAGCCTTGCAGACGGTTGGTGGGCAAAAAATCGAAGATAATTCAGAATTCGAAAAAAAACTGCACGAAATGGATGAACTTGCTTTCGACATGGAGCAAAATCTTAAAAACCTAAAGTTTTGGGTTACATCACTTTATGAACAGAATGGAAAGTCCACAAGTGCTGCAAAAAAAACTGCCAGCAAGGAAAACGGAAAAAAAGGGGGCAGACCTCCAAAAAGAATCACGCAGGCAAAGCTTGCACTTGCTCAAATTGAAATCAGAATATCCGATATTGACCATAATCTGAAAATGAATGATAATATAGAAGAAATTGAACAATTACAGGAAGAAAAGGAAGCTCTTTTGAAAAATCAAAAAGAATTTCAACAGATTCTGTCAGATGAAAATAAAAGGAAAAGTTAATTTATGGAAAAAATCGGTTTAGTTATGGAAGGTGGAGCAATGCGGGGAATGTTTTCTGCCGGTGTTACCGATGTTTTGATGGAAAATAAAATCGAGTTTGACGGTGCAATCGGGGTTTCGGCGGGTGCGACTTTTGGTTGTAATTATAAATCAAGGCAGCCGGGAAGGGCAATCCGCTATAATAAACGTTTCTGTAAAGACTGGCGATATAGTTCATTTAAATCCCTTATCAAAACTGGTGATTATTATGGTGCAGATTTCTGTTATAACGAACTTCCAAATAAACTTGATATTTATGATGTAAAAACTTATCGTGAAAATCCCATGCCATTTTACATAGTTGCTTCAGATTGCAATACAGGCAAACCTGTTTATAAAGAGTTGAAAACTTGTGATGCAAACGAACTTACATGGATGCGTGCCAGTGCGAGTATGCCGCTTGCAAGTAAAGTTGTACAGATTGACGGTTACGAACTTTTAGACGGTGGAATTACAGATTCCATTCCATTGCAATATTTTGAATCACTTGGATACAGCAAAAATCTTGTGATATTGACACAGCCGCGTGATTATCGCAAAAAAGATAATAAATTAATCTGGCTCATGAAAATCATGCTCAAAAAATATCCAAATATTGTTCAGGCAATGAAAAATCGTGCAAAAGTTTACAATCATGAAAAAGATTACGTTTTTTCGCAGGAAAAACTCGAAAAAACTTTTGTGATTTGTCCCGAAGAAGATTTACAGATTAGTCGTACAGAAAAAAATCCAGATGAATTGCAGCGAGTCTACGATTTGGGACGCAAAGTGATGCAGGAAAAATTGGAAGAATTTGTAGAATTTGCTAAAAAGTAGGATTATTCCCACCAGCAAATCTCAAAATCACCGTCAATAAAATCCACTTTATCTTCAAGACCTTTAGTCACAAAAGCTCGTTTGTTTTTTGTGAAAATCAGCATCTCAAAATCTTGATGCGCATTTTGATGTTCACTTTTGCACTTCTTCCAGAAACTGAAAGCCTGCTCCGTTCCCATTACAAAAAGAGCAGTGCTTAAAGCATCTGCATACGTTCCGCTTTCAGCTACAATTGTAACGCTCGTAATTTCGTTGTCCACTGGAAAGCCTGTTTTGGAATCAATAATGTGGATATATTTTTTTCCATCAGAAGTTGTAAAAAAACGTTCGTAACCGCCACTTGTGATTACAGCCAAATTTTCCACCTTTATTCCAGCAGCAACTTCTCCAGTAAGTGGATTTTTGATGCCGATATTCCATTTTGATCCGTCTGGTTTTGTTCCTAACGTTTGAATGTTGCCCCCAAAATCAAGCAGCGCAGATTCAATTCCGTTTTTCTTCAAAATTTGAATAATTTTGTCGCCAGTGAAACCTTTTGCAATTCCTCCCAAATCAATCATCATATTTTCTGGAAGAAAAACTCTGCATGAATCTTCAAAATCCATTTTTTCAAAATCAGTGAACTGCATAAGATTCTGAATTGTTTGATTGTCGGGAACTGAAAAGCTGCCGGTTGTAAATCCCCATGCTGACAAAACAGGGTAAAGACAGGGATTAAATGCGCCTTTTGTCAGCTGAGCCATTTTTTTTGATTCAAGAAGAATTTCCCAAGTTGTTTGATTAACATCCATCCATTCATTTTGATGATGATTGAGCATGAAAATTTCACTTTCACTGTCAGTTACCGAAAGAAGTTTTTCAATTTTCAGGATTTCTTCTTTTGCTTTTTGATTTGCAATGTCAGTGATTTTTTTATCACCATAAATCTGGATTGTCATAAAAGTATCCATCGCAGTGATGTTGGTCGTGGATTTTTGCAAGGTCAGGGTAGAAGGTTTTGAGTTCTCAGAGTGTATAAAATTAAAAGCATTATTTTGTAAAGTGTCAGATTTATTAGACTTGTTTTGGCAACTGGTAGACAGAATAAGCACGCCGCAAACATTCAGGATTTTCAAAAAATACAAAACAACAAAATAAAATGATTTTTTCATAATTTCTAAACCTTTAAAATGCGCAACCTGATAAATCTTTATCATTGACGGTAGCTCACTGGAATTCAATTGATCTGCAAAAATTATTATACGAACACTAGTTTGATGATTTTATGAATAAGTTTTAATAATCTCTTCCGAAAGATTAGTTCGCTTGATACAACGATTCATTGCTTCTTTTTCAATATATCTGTGTGCATCTGCTTCTGACATATTCAGATTCTGCATTAAAAGCATTTTTGCACGATTTACAAGACGAATTTCTTCCATTTTTTCTTTCAATTTGACAGTTTGCGATGTTAAAACTTGAATTTTATACTGAACAGCAATAGAAATTTTAATCATATTGTAAAAATAAAATGCATCAAATGGTTTTGTGATTGTCAGAATGCCGTAGCCTTCAACCTGATAGGAAGTCTGGTCAAAATGCTCAGGAGAAACCATCAGCAGGACAGTGGAAGAAGAGTCAGAAACATCGATGGCAAAATCAGTATCAAAACCATCCCCAGAATCCACAATGATTATATTATAATTACGTTCCTTTGCAGTTCTTCTTGCTTCATTAAAATCATTAGCAACAGACACTTCAAAAATCGGAGCCATGAGCATAGTTGTAATAGAAGAGATAATTTTACTGTCTTTTGAAACAAGAAGAACACTGTGAACGTCAGCTGTCATTTGTGTTTATCCTATTTTTAGAATTTTTGAGATAAAACATTCTTGATAAAACTGCTGTTCGCTGCAAAAGTTCTTGCAGAATCAATAGTATCAGGCAAAAGTTTTAATCCATTTGAAAAATTCTCATTAAAAAGATTGTCGCTGACAGGATTTGGCGGTGTAATCTTATTTTTGATTCCATCAAGAGCTGCAAAAATCACAAGCGAAAAAGCCAGATAAGGATTGCAAGCTGGATCAGAAGAACGGATTTCAAAACGAACATCATGTTTGCTGGAAGGAACTCGTACTAAAGCGGAACGGTTTTCTTTTCCCCAACAGATGTATTTTGGTGCTTTGAATTCACCAAGTCTGTCATAAGATTCTTCCGAAGGATTCAAATAATAAGTCATTTCTTCAATATGATTTAAAATTCCGCCAAGCATATACGGCAGATAGTCAACTTTATCTTCTTTTTTTAAACTTTTGTAAGAAATATTGATATGCATTCCGCTTCCAGGTTTTTCAGCAAGTGGTTTTGGAGAAAAATCTGCAAAAAGTCCGTTCGAGGCAGCCTTTGTGCGAACAATCCATTTAAACGTAGCCGTATTGTCAGCTGCGGTGAGAGCATCAGAGTAGTGGAAGTCAATTTCGTTTTGACCAGGACCTTCTTCGTGATGACTAGCTTCTGGTATAATTCCCATTTGTTCCAAAGTAAAACAGATTTCGCGGCGGATATTTTCACCTTTATCTTCAGGAGCAATATCCATATAACCAGCCTGATCAAAAGGTTCTTTTGTAGGTTCACCTTTTTCGTTAAGTTTAAAAAGGTAAAATTCAATTTCTGCGCCAATGTAAATCTCAATTCCAAACTCATCTTTTGCCTTTTTTATAGCATTTTTCAAAAGATTGCGGTAGTCTTTTTTGTAAGGAGAACCATCTGGATTTTTGATATTGCAGAACATTCTTACAACTTTTCCAGAAGTCGGACGCCACGGTAGAATTGCGAGAGTAGATGGATCTGGCTGCAAAAATAAATCAGATTTATCAGGAGATTCAAAACCCAAAATTGCGGAAGCATCAAAAGAAATTCCTTCTTTGAAAGCTCGTGGAAGTTCAGAAGGCATAATCGAAATATTTTTTTGTTTTCCCGAAATATCAAAAAAAGCAAGACGAATAAATTTTACATCTTCTTCTTCAATGAAATCTAGAACTTCATTTTCTGTGTACATATTTTCCTCCGCAAAATTTGAAAATATTATATCAATTTTTTAAATTTTAGTCTTTAGTTTTTGAATTATAAATAAAAAATGGGGGCACAAAAATGATGCAAACTTTTTTTTCCGAGTTTTTTAGCGAAGCATTAAAAAAAACTCGTAGCTCGTGCAAAGTAAATCAATGATGGGAGTTCAAATTTTCTGCACGAGCCAGAGGTAGCCCCTGCTTTACTGTCCCTGCTTTTACTTGATTCTACCTCATTTTCTATAAAACATTATTTTTGCAGGCGTTCACAAATTCTACAAAAAGTCTTCCTGCATTGTTAGGACGACTCTTGAATTCAGGATGAAACTGCACGCCCACAAAGAAAGGATGTTCACTTTGATTCAATTCAACCGTTTCAATGATTTTTTCATCTGGGGACGTACCTCCGATTACAAGACCAGCCTGTTCCATCTGCGTCTTATATTTATTGTTGAATTCATAGCGGTGACGATGTCTTTCTTCAATCAAGTCAGTTTTGTAAGCATTATGGAGGACTGTCCCTTCTTTAATCTTACAAGGGTACTTTCCAAGCCTCATAGTTCCGCCCAAAATCACACCTTCCTGATCTTTCATCAAATCGATAACAGGATAATTACACTGTTCGTTAAACTCAGTTGAATTTGCATCCTCAAAATTCAAAACATCGCGGGCAAACTCAATCACGGCAATCTGCATTCCAAGACAAATCCCAAAGTAAGGCATTTTATGAGTTCTGGCAAATCGGGCAGCGTTAATCATTCCTTCAATTCCACGATTCCCAAATCCGCCTGGTAGTATTATTCCGCTGCAGTCATTAAAAATTCCGCTGGCAGTTTCATCTGTAATGCTGTCACTATCCACCCATTTGATTTTTAATTTACATCCCACTTCAAAACTGGCATGATTCAAAGCTTCCACAATACTCAAATACGAATCATGAAGTTTTACATATTTTCCCACAAGAGCAATTTGAATTTCACCAGTGCGGTTGTGAATGTTATCAACCATCTTAATCCATTCGGACAAATCAGGTTTTTCACATTCCAATCCCAAATCACGACAAACAACATCATCCATATTCTGTTCGTGCAGCATAAGCGGAACTTCATACAAAGACGGCATAGTTGTATTGTTAATCACACAATCTTCAGAAACATTACAGAAAAGCGAAATTTTTTTGCGGATATCATCAGGAATATTTTGTTCACATCGGGTAACAATAATATCAGGATGAATACCAACACCCATAAGTTCTTTTACAGAATGCTGCGTAGGTTTAGACTTGAATTCATCAGAACCACTGATGTAAGGCACAAGACAAACATGAATAAAAAGACAATTTCTTCTGCCAATTTCAAGAGCAAGCTGACGAATAGCTTCCAGGAAAGGCTGACTTTCAATATCACCCGTAGTTCCACCAATTTCCACAATGCTCACATCCGCTCCAGTAAAATCAGCATTCTTCAAAATAAATTCTTTTATTTCGTTAGTTACATGCGGAATAATCTGAACAGTCTGACCAAGATATTCGCCTTTTCTCTCTTTATTCAAAACTTCCCAGTAAACGCGACCTGAAGTCATGTTTGAATATTTATTTAAATCTTCATCAATAAATCTTTCATAATGCCCCAAATCCAAATCAGTTTCTGCACCGTCATCAGTAACAAAAACTTCACCATGCTGATAAGGACTCATCGTTCCAGGATCAACATTCATATACGGATCAAGTTTTTGCGAAGCAACTTTTAGACCTCGACATTTTAAAAGTCTCCCCAAACTAGCAGCGGTGATTCCTTTTCCAAGTCCGCTGATAACACCACCAGTAACAAAAATAAATTTAGACATAATCATTTCTCCCATAAAAACTCACATAAAAACTTCGCGTTAGCGATTGCGCAGGAGGCGCAAAATTCCAATTTCAAATTTTAAAGCGTTTTAATATCAACAAGACTCAAATTTTCAAGAGACCAATTAGTTTTCAAACAGTCAGCCAAAGCATTCGCCGTATCAAGCGCAGTCAAACATTCAATATCTTTTTCAACAGCATGACGACGGAATTTTACACTTTCCGCATCCGGATTGCGCCCTTTAGCTGAAGTCGAAATCACATACGCAATCTTACCAGTATCAAGCAGCGAGATAATATTGTCCTCGTGATTTTCGTGAACTTTATTAACGCGGATTACAGGCAACCCAGAATTACTGATTGTTCTTGCGTTACCGTCCGTACCGTAAAGACAAAATCCCAAATCATAGAATTTCTTAGCAAGGGCAGGGAGCTCAGGTAAATCCATAGCCTTCACGCTGAACAAAACACCATCTGGAACATTAACCCCAGCTTCACTTGCATCACAATGCTCCTCGCTTTTTTTCGGTCTAATCATCTTGATGCCAGCACCGCTCATACCTTTAAACAAAGCCTCTTCTCGTGTAGTAGCAATTCCCAAAACTTCTCCAGTCGACTTCATTTCAGGCCCCAAAGCAGTATCCACATCCATAAGCTTTTCAAAACTAAAAACAGGAACTTTCACGGCAAAATACGAAGGCGCCCTGTAAAGACCAGTTCCAAATCCCATATCCTTAATTTTTTCACCCATCATAGCACGCGTAGCAAGTTCAACCATCGGAATACCAGTCACTTTGCTGATATAAGGGACAGTCCTGCTAGAACGTGGATTTGCCTCGATAATGTAAAGTTCATCCTTATAAATCAAATATTGAATATTCACAAGCCCTTTCGTTCCAAGACTCAAAGCCAAATCATGGGTCTGCTTTACAATTTTTTCCTTCATCTGCTCACAAATGCTCCAGCTAGGATACACCGCAATCGAATCCCCAGAATGAATGCCCGTCCTTTCCACGTGCTGCATAATACCAGGAATCAAAACATCTTCGCCATCACAAATGCCATCCACTTCCAGCTCAATTCCTTCCATATATTTATCAATCAAAACAGGATTTTCAATCTTCTGACGTAAAATAATCGCCATATATTCCTTCACGTCCGCAGGCGAATTAGCAATAATCATATTCTGACCGCCCAAAACATAACTTGGACGCAGCAAAACAGGGTATTCCAGCCGTGCAGCCGCCTCAAGAGCCTCAACTTCCGTAAAAACAGTTACACCCTTTGGCCGCTTAATTTCAAGCCTGTCACAAAGTTCCTCAAACCGCTCACGGTCTTCAGCCAAATCAATAGAGTCAGCCGAAGTTCCAAAAATGCGAATTCCCTGTTCATCAAGAAATTTCGTCAGGTTAATCGCCGTCTGTCCACCAAAAGCCACCACAACACCAATCGGATTTTCCGTGCGGATAACATTCATAACATCCATAGGAGTCAACGGTTCAAAATAAAGCCTGTCCGCCGTGTCAAAGTCAGTAGAAACCGTCTCAGGATTATTGTTAATAATCGCAACCTCGTATCCAAGTTTTTTCAACGCCCACACACACTGCACCGACGCATAATCAAACTCAATTCCCTGCCCAATGCGAATCGGCCCAGAACCAAGAACAATAATCGTCCCTTTAGATTTATTTGAGGAGGGGGAAGTCTCCCCCTCGCTCCAGCCCTGACGGTCTTCCGCTACCCCCTCTCCTAGGGGAACAAACTTCGTTTTTTCCCCTAAAACCCCATTTTCCCCATTTCGGGCATTTTCCAGATAAGATGCAGCTTCATTTTCACCGCCAGTTGTAGAATAAAAATATGGAGTGCTTGCTTCAAATTCACCAGCACAAGTGTCTACCATCTTAAATGATTTTGGTTCAAACAGAATTTCGTTCTCGCCAAGATTTTCTTCCATTTTAATAATATTCTCAATCTTCCACAGGAAAAACCTGTCAATCTTCGTAATATTGTGAATTTCTTCCACAGAAAGAATCTTACGTTTCAAAGCCTGATAAATTGCAAAAATTCTCTGGTCAGTGCATTTTCCCACAGCATCAATAATTTTTTCATCATTAGCTTGAGCAAAAATTTTAATATCCAAAGAATTTGTTTTTAGTTCAGCGCCTCGCACAGCCTTGAGCAAAGCTTCCTCAAAACTCTGCCCGATTGCCATAACCTCTCCGGTAGCTTTCATCTGAGTTCCCAAATCACGTTTTGCATAAACAAATTTATCAAATGGGAATTTCGGCATTTTTACAACAACGTAATCAAGCACTGGTTCAAAGCAAGCTTTCGTTTTTTTAGTAACAAAGTTAGGAATTTCATCAAGAGTGTAACCGATTGCAATCAGAGCAGCAACCTTGGCAATAGGGTAGCCAGTTGCTTTACTTGCCAAAGCAGAAGAACGGCTTACACGCGGATTCACTTCAATCACCGCATATTCAAAACTGTCTGGATTTAACGCAAACTGACAGTTACATCCACCTTCAATCTTCAATTCACTGATAATATTCAAGGCAGCAGTTCTGAGCATCTGATATTCTTTATCAGCCAAAGTCAATGTTGGAGCCACAACAATAGAATCTCCAGTATGCACACCTACAGGATCAACATTTTCCATAGAACAGACAGTGATAACATTTCCAGCAGAATCTCGCATCACTTCAAATTCAACTTCCTTCCATCCGCTTATACATTTTTCCACCAGAATTTGATGAATAGGCGAGCGATGAAGACCATTTTTTACAATTTCGTCAAGTTCATCTTCTGTGTGGCAAATACCTCCGCCAGTTCCCCCAAGCGTAAAAGCCGGACGGATAATTGCAGGCAGACCGATTTCGTTATGCACAAAATCCATAGCATCTTCATAACTTGTTACAACTTTTGATGGAATAATCGGTTCTCCGATTTTGAGCATTGTATCCTTGAACATCTGACGGTCTTCTGCCTTATCAATCGTTTCAGGATTAGCACCCAAAAGTTTTACATTGTGCTCCTTCAAAAATCCAGATTTAGCAAGTTCCATACTCAAAGTCAAACCAGTCTGACCACCGAGAGTTGAAAGCAGCGAATCAGGTTTTTCTTTTTCAATAATTCTCTGAACAGTTTCAAGCGTAAGCGGTTCAATGTAAATTTCGTCTGCCATATGAGGATCAGTCATAAGCGTTGCAGGATTCGAATTCACAAGTACAACTTCCAGTCCTTGAGATTTCAAAGCTCTGCATGCCTGATTTCCAGCATAATCAAATTCAGCAGCCTGCCCGATAATAATTGGACCAGACCCAATCACCATAACTTTATGAATATCTTTATTTAGTGCCATTTATTTCTCCATCAGTTTTATAAAATCATCGAATAAAAAGTTAGTATCTTTCGGACCGCCACATGCTTCCGGATGAAACTGCACGCTAAACGCTGGAATGTCACAATATTTCACCCCTTCACAAGTACCATCATTCACATTCATAAAACTCATTTTTGCAAAAGAAGGCAAACTTTGAGCTTCCACAGCATAACCATGATTTTGACTTGTGATATAAACACGTCCAGATTCAAGATCTTTTACAGGATGATTACCACCACGGTGACCATATTTCAGTTTAGAAGTAGATGCACCACGAGCCAAAGCCAAAAGCTGATGTCCAAGACAAATACCAAAAACAGGAATATTTGATTCACACAATTTTGCAATCTCCTGAATAATTTTTGTATTGTCAGCAGGATCACCAGGACCATTGCTGAGCATAATTCCATCAGGATTCATCTGCTTAATCATATCAGCATCAGTATCATAAGGCACAACCGTAATTTCACAGTTCCGCTTCATCAATTCTCTGGCAATATTTGACTTTGCACCAAAATCCCACAAAACAACCTTTTTTGGCTGAGATTTACCATCAGAATCAGATTTATCATTTTTACAGATTTTTTCAGAAGTACTTACGCTTTCAACAGCTTTTTTAATCCGATATTTTTTAATTTCTTCTATATAATTATTAATGCAGTTTGAAAAATCAGCTTCGGCTTCATCACCGCTCAAAATCATTCCGTTCATAACACCGCTTTCACGAAGTTTTTTTGTAAGCGCACGCGTATCAATACCACAAATACCAATAATATTCTGCTCTTTCAGATAGACATCAAGTGTCGTTTGACAGCGGAAATTACTCGGCAAATCACATAATTCACGAACAACATAACCTTTAACCCAACTTCTACCGCTTTCAAAATCCTGCGGAATTACACCATAATTTCCAATCAGAGGGAAAGTTTGAGTAACAATCTGACCAAAATAACTTGGATCAGTCAAAGTTTCCAGATAACCAGTCATCCCCGTAGTAAAAACAGTTTCACCAATCGTTTTTCCTTGGGCACCAATACTTTTTCCTTCAAAAACCGTTCCATCCGCCAGAATTAAAAACGCTTTCCCCATTTTTTGACCCCAAATAATCATTAAGAATACCATGCACTGAAGAAATAAGATTTTCAGGCATAAAAAAAAGGCGCTCACTCCATTTGGGAAAATAATTCCGCAAATCGAATGAACGCCTTTGTTCATTTTCCAAGAAATCCTTAATTTAATAAGGTAAAGATTTCTTGACACATTTCTATCAATTATAAAAAAATCAGGAGTTTTAGTCAAGAAGGAAATGAAAAAGTAGGGGGAAAGCCTTCCCCTGTCTCGCACTTCGTTGCTCGCCACCCCTTCTCCTAAGGGGGTATAAAGTTTTATACCCCCTTAAAAACCCCCATCAAATACGATCTTCCACACTGACAATTCCCCAAAAATATGTTATATTATAAATATGAACAAACCGAGATACCTGCCAATCGGCATTCAGACATTTGAAGAACTCCGCACAAAGAACTACATTTATGTAGATAAAACTGCTTTTGTGGACAATATTGTGCGTAGTGGAAAACCTTATTTTTTAAGTCGCCCGCGCCGCTTCGGAAAGTCCCTTTTTCTTTCCACCTTGCGAAGTTATTTTGAAGGACGAAAAGATTTGTTCAAAGGGCTTGCCATTTCCAAAACCGAAACTGAATGGAAGCAGTATCCTGTTTTTTATTTTGATTTTACAGGTAAAAATTACGAAACTGTTGATGATGTAATTCTAAAAATCGGCGATACTCTTGAAAAACTGGAAAATATATACGGAAAAAACACAGAATCAGATGACATTGCCATAAGGTTTAAAAATCTTATTGAAGCGGCTTACGAAAAAACAGGTTTGCAGGTTGTTGTTCTTGTGGACGAATACGACAAGCCGTTGCTTCAAAATGTAGATAATCTCGAAGAGGAAGATAAAATTCGCTCTGTTTTAAAAGGTTTTTACGGAAATCTCAAAGGGGAAGACCAGTATTTGCGATTTGTCTTTATTACCGGCGTAACCCGCTTTGACAAAGTGAGCATTTTTTCTGATTTGAACAATTTAAACGACATCTCCCTTTCCGAAAAATATTCTGCAATCTGCGGAATTTCTCAGGAAGAATTGGAATCAAATTTTGTTCCAGAAATTGAAGCAATGGCAGAAAAAAACGGATACTCAAAAGAAGAATGTATTGCGGAACTCAAAAAGAATTACGACGGCTACCATTTTTCCCAGGATGTTCAGACAGACATTTATAATCCATTCAGTCTTTTGAAAGCATTTTCAGATTTAAGTTTTGGAAGCTATTGGTTTGCAACAGGCACGCCGACTTTCCTTACAAAAATGATGCTTGATTCTGATTTTGACTACAAATCTTTGGAAGAAGGCGTTGAAGTAAGTATTCGTACCCTTGAAAATTACCGCCTGACTTCCAGCGAGCCACTTCCAATGCTTTATCAGACAGGCTATGTAACCATAAAAGATTACGATAAAGAGTTCCGAAGTTTTTTCCTTGGAGTTCCCAACGAAGAAGTAAAATTCGGACTTTACGAACGCCTTCTTCCGCTTTATGCAGGTTACACAGAAAAATCAGACAACATCGAAGTTTTAAACTTTATCCGTGACCTTCGTGCAGGTCGCGTGAATGAGTTTATGGAGCGCATCAACAACATATTCGCCGCCGCCCCAAAACAGACAAACCAAAAACAGTACGAGTTGAACTGTCAGGCATTTGTCTGGCTCATTTTTAAACTCATGGGCGAATTTGTCCTGTGCGAAGTGCAGAACGGCAAAGGCAGAAGCGATGCCGTTGTGTGGCAAAAAGACGCAATCTACATTTTTGAGTTCAAAATGGACGGCTCAGCTAAAGAAGCGCTTGAACAGATAAACAGCCAGAACTATCCAATCGCCTACAAAAACGACGGACGAAAAATCGTAAAAGTGGGCGTGAACTATTCCAGCACGGAAAAGCAGCTTACTGAATGGGTGATTGAATAAGGCATATAAAAGAAATCAGGCACTTCCAAAAAATCATATTTGCATTTATACGAAATTTGAGTTACAATACTTAAGTATGTTATTGACACAAAAATCGGAAAAGAATAGCGTTCCTCAGTTCTCAGTTCTCAGTTCTCAGTTCTCAGTTCTCAGTTCTCAGTTCTCAG
>SAMEA3663026__coassemble_339_pt1 | contig 34235 bp, 28 predicted proteins | sample SAMEA3663026__metabat2_high_PE_017 | metagenome-assembled genome bin SAMEA3663026 (sample SAMEA3663026) | pig gut metagenome | biome: pig gut; feature: pig-associated habitat; material: faeces | place: France | collected 2012
GAATTCCAGTTCTTTTCGAACATTCGTTGATTGAGATGTTTCTTGTTTTTAATTCCTGCAATAAATCCATATACAAGATTATCGTTTAAAAGATAATTATGGTCAATATCGTTTCGGTTTTATTTATCAAATAAAAAAATTAAAACAGGGACAGACCTCATTTTAAATACAAAAAACGTTTATAAACAGGGACACACCTCAGCTTCTCGAAGTAACAAATCGTTCATTGGAGTGTAAGTTTTTCGTCCAAACTAGCGACAGGGATTGGAGGGGCGCGAAGCGGCCACTGGACTGAGCGAAGCGAGGGAAGCGGCTGGAGCGATAGCGAAACCCCGCAAAGCCCGTTTTCTGCTTGCAGAAAGTCGCCCAAAAAAAAATAGCAAAGTGCAGTTAGTCAGTCGCCTTCCGCCGTTCGCTAAACGCTCAGTCCTTACGGACCTACCTTCGGTGGCGGCTCCAGCCTCGGTGCGCTGTGCCGCTTAAAACCCTGCACTTTTTTTTGTAAGCTGGCGAAAACCCTATCTCTAAACTTTATGAATTCCTTTTTCCGATAATCTGAAAAAAATATTTTCGAGGTGGAAAATGATTTACGGTTATATTCGTGTTAGTACTGACAAACAAACAGTTGAAAATCAAAGGTATGAAATCAACAGATTTATGAAAAGAACTGGCAAAAAAGTGGACAAATGGATTGAAGAAACTATTAGCGGGACTGTGAAGCCTGAAAACAGGGATTTGGGGAAACTTTTGCAGAATGCGAAAAAAGATGATGTGATTATCTGCTCGGAACTTTCTCGGCTGGGACGCAGCATGTTTATGATTATGTCGATTTTGAATATTTTGATGGACCACGGAATTAAAGTTTATACTGTAAAGGAAAATTACAGGCTTGGAGATGACCTTCCAAGCAAGGTTCTGGCGTTTGCATTTAGTATTTCAGCCGAAATTGAAAGAGCTTTAATTTCGCAGCGGACAACAGAAGCTTTGAAACGTAAAAAATCTGAAGGTGTGGTACTCGGTCACCCTAAAGGCAAGAAAAACAGTCATCACAAACTGGACGGAAAAGAAGCTGCTGTCAGAAAAATGCTTGCTGAAGGATATACAAAAGTCCTCATCAGTCAGCAGCTTGGAGTTTCAGTTTCAACGCTGTATTTGTTTTTGAAAGAAAAGGGGATTAAAACTCTTTGAATTGAGAAGAATTTAGATTTTGACTTGACTTTAGGTTTTAACTGTAATAAACTTTAGATTATTGCAATGTAAAACTTTAGTATTTTACAGTGTAAAACTTTAGATTTTTCAGAAAAGGATTTATATGATTCATAGAAAAGCTGAAATTGCATTACAAAGGCTTGCATCACAGTTTCCTATAGTAGGAATAACTGGTCCCAGACAAAGTGGTAAATCTACTTTGGCAAAAATGACTTTTCCTCAAAAAAAATACATATCATTTGATGACAAATCTATTAGAGATATTGCCTCTGCAAATCCTAAAGATTTTTTACTTGCATTTCCAAAAGGTGCAATTATTGATGAAGCTCAGAAAGTTCCTGAAATATTTGATGCAGTTAAATATGTTGTTGACAATCAGGATTTTGAACCTGGAAAATTTATTCTTACAGGTTCAAGTCAGTTTAAACTAAAAGAAAATATGACTGATTCTCTGGCAGGACGTGTGGCATTTTTAAAGCTTTTACCTTTTTCAATTGGTGAATTAAAGGGAAATCAAAAGCTGGAGCAAAATCCGTATCATGCCATAATCAAGGGAAATTATCCTCCGTTGTATGATGAAAAGAAAAACTTCATCCTTGATGACTGGTTTGAAAATTATATTGAAACATATTTAGATATTGACGTAAAAGAACATATAAATCCCTCAAATATTTCTGTTTTCAAGAAATTCATACAGATTTGCGCTGTCTATTCTGGACAGATGCTTTCAATGGATAGTATTTCTCGGAATCTTGGAGTTTCTGCACCAACTGTAAAATTATGGCTTTCCATTCTTGAATCTTCATATATAATTCATTTTTTAGAACCAGATTTAAACAATTTGGGAAAGGCAATTGTAAAAACTCCAAAAATGTATTTTATTGATACAGGCTTGCTTTGTTATTTATTAAGAATAAGTTCCGTAGAAGACTTGATTTTAAGTCCTCATAAAGGTGCGATTGTTGAAACCTACGCAATTTCAGAATTACTTAAGCAAAGGACAAATCTTGGTAAAAAGCCAAATCTGTCATATTTCAGGGACACACGAGGGTTTGAAATTGATACAATTGCAGATTGGAATCATACATTTGCCATTGAAATAAAAAGCAGCAGTGAGACAGAAAAAAAATTATCTGCTAATACCAGAAAGTATTTATCATTAAGAAATGATGAAAACGCAAAAGGAGTAATATTTTATCTTGGCGATATTACTTGCAAGATAAATGATATAACTTATGTCAACTGGAAAGACTGGGGTGATTTTCCAAAGGAATAAGATTGCTTGAAATAAATCATGATTTAAAATAACAAAAGGCATTTCTGTTGAGAGAAACGCCTTTTGTTGTTAGCTATTATAGAGATTATAAACTAACAGTAATATCTACAGGTACTTTCCAATTAACTGTATCTTTTGCAAAATCCAATCGTAAGCAAGCATCAAAATTAGCAGAACCTACACCAAAAGTTGTACCAACTTTTGTAGTAATTTTGAAATTATCAGCAAAATTGTCATCAAAAACCCAGCCAGCATCTCCGTCTGGTTCATTAGTTACTAACAAATATGGAGTGAAAGCGTCAATTGTATATGATGCTTTTACAGAAGCATGCATACCAACACCAACTTTATCACCATTTTTATAGATTGAAACAGGAAGGTGTGCTTCTACTTTTAATGCATCTACAACATATTTTTCATAGTTATCAACTGAAAGTGCTGTAAATTTAAAATCTTTATCAAATGCAATGTTTATATTTGCAAAAGCATATAATCCAGCGCCAAACTTATTTCCATAATCAGCACCAATACCAATAACTTTATTCTGGTTTTTGTCAGCATAAACAATAGTTGCTGAAAGTGGTAAATCAGCAATGTTAGAATATGATGCCTTCAAAGCAAAATTTGTTACCTTTGAACCTTCTGCTGTAGAAATCCAAGCTGTATCAATACCAGGCATGAAAGCAAAAGTGATATTCAATCCATCAATTGGTGCAATTTCAGTTTTTACACCGACGCCAATAATATATTCTCCACCAAAATTTCCCCATGATCCTGGCTTTTCTCCATAAACACCATGCCACCAGAAAATCATTTCTTTATATGAATCAACAGAAACATTTCCTACAGTTACTTTAATCATATCAATTGGTTTAAACCAAAGATTTACACCTCTGATACGTAAACCATGTGGAGCATTTAAATTACTATCTTCCCAAGGACCAGCTGAAGTTCCTGCATCTTTTTTACTTATATCTTTATAAATATTTCCACCATCAGTACCGTCAAATCTGTACCAGAGTTGGAATTGACCACCAGCTTTTTCTCCATTTGCAGAAAAAATTAAAGCATCACTGTCTTTTTGATCTTTATTATTAACTGCAAAGAACTCAACATTGTCTCCAGATTTACGAACAATATCAGCATTCATTTTAACTGTAGAACTAATATCTACTGCAAACATTGTAGCTGCACAAGTTATAGCAGCTATTCCAATTACGATTTTTTTCATTCGAAAAAATCCTCCGTTTTATTCGGAAAAAAACGCGTGTTTTTTGGGAAAAATTGGTTATAATTTTTTGTTATATTTTTTGGAAAGAGATTTGATGATTTAGTTTGAAGATATCAAGAAATCCGATATCAATATATGAAACGTAATGGGAAAAATCATCATAATTATAGAAATGTTTTAGGGAAGAAAAAAAATCCGTGCCAGAATTCAAAATTCAATGGCACGGTTAAAAAATTATCTTTTTGTCCAATAAACTGTATAAGTTTCGTCCGTTACTTCGTACAAAGGAATAAAAGTAGTTTCTCTATCTTGCAACACAGTTCTGTAAGTGCTTTGTAGCCATGGAAAAGTGCTGTAAGTGTGTTCTGTTATTTTTTTTAAGACATAAGAAACGTCTGCTTTTGTGCCGTCCTGCTTTTTGGGATAACGTAAAACATAATCATTATCACTTAAACCAGCCAAAACAATCGGACCTTCCATAAAAGCAACTTTATCTTTTGCATCACTCAGTGAATGTTCAGATAACGCTGCAGGAAGATAAACAAGAATTTCTGAATCTTTCCAATTTTTGCTGATATTCAAAAAACCGCATTTATCACAATTACTTGGAACATCAATTTCATTTCCATTTACAATTACAGTAGGTTTTCCAGCAATCCAGTTTGGAATTCTCAAAGATAAAGTAAAATCACAATCAGCTTTAACAAAGAACTTCATTACCCATCTGGAAGTTTGACCACTATCACCAATATCAAAAAGTGTAGGCTGATTATAATATTTCATATCAAGATTTTGAGAAATCTCAATCTTATCATCACCAAAAACAAACTGTGCTTGAGATGGAATATACTGACTTACAAAAACTCTTCGTTCCTCTTCCGATTGATAATAACAAAGAGAAGGGAAAATTGTATTTGCCTGAATCAAAGTGCCATGACAACACCAAAAATCATTAGTTTTTGACCCCCATTCCTTTTTACTGCCCGATTTAAGCGACAAAAAATAATCAGGCATACCAGAATTTTTGTTTTGCTGCGCCAAAACGCCGTTGTACAAATTCTTTTCAATATAATCAAGATAAATCGCATTACCAGTAAACCTGAAAAGATAATCAGCAACACGAATCATATTATAAACAGTGCAGAATTCTTGGGTCCTATCTCCAATGTGCGAACCTACCTTCCCAGGAGCAATCCAGAATTCTCCAGAACCTTGTCCTCCTGTACAAAAACTTTCCCTGTCAATAACCGCACTTTTCCAAAAATTTTCAACAATTTTAAAATATTTTTCATCCCCAGTGATTTCATAAAGCTTAGCTGCCCCATGAATGTAAGGAATGCTAGAATTCTGGTGATTATTCGTCAGTGCATCTTTGCCATTCAACAAATCATCAAACATTGGAGGATTAGCATACCGCTCATACAAAGTCTGATATTTAGGCTTTCCCGTCAAAGCAAAAAGTTCCGCCCACGCTTCAAGCATACCACCGTTTTCACCACAATTTATAGCTTCAGGATTATCACTTTTGAGTACCTTTTCAGTCCATTTCAAAAACCAGTCAGCCAGATTACTCAAAATTGTTAAAGCCTTTCTGTTTCCAGCATATTTATAAGCATCCGTCAGCCCCATAATCAACTTATGAACCGTATATTGTGGTGACCATATATATTCATTCTTTTCAAGCTTTGCAAAATATTTTTCAGGAATAGAACAGGCCCATTTTCCGCCATTCGCTTTTTGGCAACGTTCAATTTCTTCTATTATAAAGTTAATCTTAGCCTTCAAAACTGCATCCTGCTTATTTGCAACCGTTATCGCCGCCGCAGAAAGCCAATGCCCCAGAAAATGACCACGCAATTGACAGTTCGGAGATTCCCAGCCCTGATGAATATTTTCAAACCATTGAATTCCAGGCACATTTATACCAGCCTCGTAATAATAATTTTGCAAGAGCTTTTTTGGTTCCAGACTCAACAAGTATTCATAATTTACTCTTTCCCTATCACAAAAAATTCCTGGCAAAAGAGAAACCTCACCATTTTTTATAGTACCAATCATATCATCTACCTCTTTTTTTTAATATGGGTGCATCCCCTTCGGGGTCGGGTGTTACGCAGCTCGGTAACCCTCGGCCGCTTCCCTCACTTCGCTTCGCTCGTTCAGTCCAGTGGCTTGCTACGCAACTGCTCCATACCCTTGCACTGTCTAAAATAAACAAAATTAATTCCACTCTGCAAGTGCAATTTTCTAAACCTCTAGTGTTCACCTTGAAAATTTCTTTTTTTTTCTATAATATTATATATTAATTTTCGAAAAATTGTAAAAAAAAATAAATAATTATTGACGATTATCATAGATTATTATTATTTTAAATCATAGAAATAAATGAAGGAACAAGTAATGGCTGAAGAAAAAAAAGAAACTACAGAAAATCAGGTTGATAATGAAACAAAAGAAAGTCAAACTGAAACTGTAGAAAACGAAAAAACAGAAAAAAATCCAGAAACTGAAAATGCAGCAGAACAATCAGAAGAAGTTGAAGAAAAAAATGAAGAAACTCCAGAAGAAAAAATTGCTGCATTAGAGAAAGAAAATGCAGAATTAAAAGACCAGCTTCTTCGTCGTGCAGCAGATTTTGATAATTATCGTAAGCGAATGATGAAAGAAAAACAGGAAACTTATGATTATGCAAATGCTGCTTTGCTTTCTGATTTACTTGATAGTTTGGATAATTTTGATCGTACAATTGATGCAGCTAAAGATGCAAAAGATGCAAAATCCATAGCAGATGGCATAAAAATGATAAACAAAAGTCTTGTAAAAATGCTTGAAGATAAATATGGACTTGTGGGTTATGGAAAAGAAGATGATGAATTCAATCCAGATGAACACGAAGCAATTGGACGAATGGAAGACGAAAAGGCAAAGAAGGAAACTTTGGCACAAGTTTATCTGAAAGGATACAAACTGAAAGATAAAGTAATTCGCCATGCAAAAGTTATGGTAAAAGTACCAAAAGCTTAAAATGTAATCAAAATCAGAAAAAAATCTGATTATTAAAATGTAATAATTAAATGGGAATATAAAAATAAATTTAAAATTCAACTTTTGAGTTTTGAGTTTATTTTCCGGAGGAAATCAAAATGGGAAAAATTATTGGTATTGACTTAGGAACAACAAATTCATGTGTTGCTGTTATGGAAAACGGTGAACCAGTTGTAATCCAGAATTCAGAAGGAGGAAGAACAACTCCTTCAATCGTAGGATTTACTTCAAAAGGAGAACGTATTGTTGGTGCTCCTGCTAAAAACCAAATGGTTACAAATCCAAAAAACACAGTTTATTCTGTAAAACGTCTTATTGGACACAGATTTAGTGAATTAAAAGGAGAAGCAACAAAACTTCCATATACAGTAATTGATAACGGTTCAGATTGTCGTGTTGAAGTAGATGAAAACGGAGCAAAAAAACAGTATTCTCCACAGGAAATCTCAGCTTTTATTTTGCAGAAAATGAAAAAAACTGCAGAAGATTATCTTGGACAGGAAGTTACAGAAGCTGTAATTACAGTTCCAGCTTATTTCAACGATGCTCAGCGTCAGGCTACAAAAGATGCAGGTAAAATTGCTGGTCTTGATGTAAAACGAATTATCAATGAACCTACAGCAGCTGCTTTGGCATTTGGTTTTAATAAAGATCAATCAAAAGAAAGAACAGTTGCCGTTTACGACCTTGGTGGTGGTACATTCGATATTTCTATTCTTCAACTTGCAGATGGTGTATTTGAAGTTCTTTCTACAAATGGTGATACACATCTTGGTGGAGATGACTGGGACCGTGTTATTTCAAACTGGCTTATCGATGAATTCAAAAAAGATACAGGAATTGATTTGTCAAAAGATCCAATGGCAATGCAACGTCTTCGTGAAGCAGCTGAAAATGCAAAAATCAGTCTTTCAAATCAGACTACAACAGATATTAATCTTCCATTCATTACAGCTGATGCTACAGGTCCAAAACATTTGCAGAAATCTTTGAGTCGCGCACAGTTTGAACAAATGACAGATACATTGTTTGAAAGAACAAAAGAACCATGTAGAAAAGCTCTTTCAGATGCAAAACTCACTACAGACCAGATTGACGAAGTAATTCTTGTTGGTGGTTCATCACGAATGCCAAAAGTTCAGGAAGTTGTAAAAGCAATTTTTGGAAAAGAAGGAAGCCGTTCTGTAAATCCTGATGAAGCTGTTGCAATTGGTGCTGCAATTCAAGGTGGTATCTTAAATAAAGATGTAAAACAGGATATTCTTCTTTTGGATGTAACTCCACTTTCACTTGGTATTGAAACAATGGGTGGTGTTATGACAAAACTTATTGCACGTAACACAACAATTCCTACAAAGAAGAGTCAGATTTTCTCTACAGCAGCTGACGGACAGACTGCAGTTTCTATTCATGTACTTCAGGGTGAACGTGAAATGGCTGACCAGAACAGAACTCTTGGACGCTTTGATTTGGTTGGTATTCCTGCTGCACCTCGTGGAGTTCCACAGATTGAAGTTACTTTTGATATTGATGCAAACGGTATTGTTCATGTTTCTGCAAAAGATTTAGGAACTGGAAAAGAACAGCACATTCAGATTACTTCATCAAGTGGATTAAGCGATGCTGAAATCGAAAAGATGGTAAAAGATGCAGAAGCTAATGCTGCAGCAGATAAAGCAAAACGTGAAAGTGTAGACGCTCACAACGAAGCAGATTCAATGATTTATGCAACAGAAAAATCATTGAAAGAACTTGGTGATAAAGTTGATTCTGCTGAAAAACAGAAGATTGAAGATGCTATTGCTTCTTTGAGAAAAGCTCTCGAAGGTGATAATGTTGAAGAAATCAAAGCTAAAACAGAAGAATTGAAAAATGCTTCATACAAGATTGCAGAAGAACTTTACAAACAACAGGCTGCTCAAGGCGGCGCTGGTGCTGGTGCTTCACAGGAAAATACAGAATCACAGGATGCAGGTTCTTCAAATGATTCTGGCTTTGACAAAGGTTCAGCAGAAGATGTTGAATATGAAGTTCATGATGATAAATAAAATTATGTATCTTGGAAAATTAAAATTTTCCAGATACAGTTTAGAATCATAAAGAGTTTGCTAAAGAATGATTATTAAATTTTTTTGCAAACTCTAAAGACCCTGTCTTTTTTTTAAGGTAGGGTCTATTTTTGATATAGAGCAGTTTAAAAAAAATCAATATAAAAACTGTTTTATAAATGAAAAGAATTCAGGTTGGAAAAATGGCAAAACGTGATTATTATGAAGTATTAGGTGTAGAAAAATCTGCAGATCAGGATGCAATCAAAAAAGCATACAGAAAACTTGCTGTAAAATATCATCCGGATAGAAATCCAGGCGATAAAGAAGCAGAAGCAAAATTCAGGGAAGCAACTGAAGCTTACGAAGTTCTTTCAGATGAACAAAAAAGACCTATTTATGATCAATATGGTTTTGCTGGACTTGACGGAATGGGTCAAGGCGGTGGCGGTGGATATTCACACGCTTTCCATGATTTTAGCGATTTGTTTGGCGGAGCTGGCGGCGGTTTTTCTGACATTTTTGACAGCATTTTTGGCGGCGGATTCACTGGCGGTTCATCACGTTCACGAGGCGGTGCAACACAGGGACAGAGTCTCCGCTACGATTTACACATTCAGTTTAAAGATGCCATTTATGGAACAAAAGCAGAATTCCGTTTTAAACACGATGAATCCTGTTCAGATTGTAAAGGAACTGGAGCTGCAGCCGGTTCTTCCAAAAAAACTTGTCCAACCTGTAATGGAATGGGGCAGGTACGTCAGGGAAACGGCTTTTTTACTATTCAGCAGACTTGTCCAAAATGTGGCGGTCGTGGAACTGTAATCGAAAAACCTTGTCCTAGTTGTCGCGGAAGAGGAATTCAGGAAAAAACAAAATCAATGTCGATTACAATTCCTCAGGGTGCTGATGACGGAAAACGTCTGATTATTCATGGAATGGGCGATGCCGGAGAAAACGGTGGTCCAGCTGGAGATTTGCTTGTAGTATTACACGTAGACCAGCATCCATATTTTGGAAGAAGCGGAAACGATTTGTGGTGTGAAATTCCAATTAGTTTTTCACAGGCAGCTTTAGGAAGCGACATAACAATTACAACTTTGGATGATAAAAAAATAACTTTCAAAGTGCCTGAAGGTTCTGAAAACGGAAAAATAATCAGGGTAAAAGGAGAAGGTGTTCCAATCAGTTCATCAAGAAAAGGCGATTTGCTTATAAAACTTGATGTCCAGACTCCAACAAGACTTTCTTCAAAACAGAAAGAATTATTGAATCAATTTATGGAACTTGAAAAACCTTCAAAAGAACCAAGAATGATTAATCTCAACCGTTAATTTTTTTTACACAACGTCTGACATTTATTTTTGCAGATGATTTGATTTTTAGTTTATCTGTTCTGAAAAAAAACGAGGTTATTACTTTTTTTACATTACTTTAGGTCATTTTTTTATAAAAAGAGTGTCCTGAAGTAATTTTTTTTAACAAATCTGCCGATTATATGATAGAATAGATATGCGAAAAAATCGCTATTTAAAGAATTGAATATTAGGTTCGATTTCGAGTTTTAGGTTTTAAACCGTGGCAAGGATAGTAGGGACGCCGAAGGCGGCCACTGGACTGAGCGAAGCGAGGGAAGCGGCTGGAGCGATAGCGGAATCCCGAATAGCCTGTTTTTTGCGAAGCAAAAAGCCACCCTGAATATAAAAATTTAAAACTTAGTATTTAACCTATTAGAAAATTAAATTGTTTTCGATATTCATTAATTCATAATAGAGGTCAATATGTATAAAACGCGGAAAAACGTTGTGTTGGTTTTGGTGACTTTGATTTCCATAATTTCGTTTCTGGTCATGAGTATTTTGCTTTTGCCGAATCGGTCATCTGCAAGTATTCCTGTGGTTACAGGTGTCGTTGTTTTGATGATTTTTGCAATAATTGTTTTCTGGGCAAATAGGGCTAGAAATGTTCTGCTTTCAAAAGTAAGGCATGATACTTTGGAATCTGGAGAAACCGTAATTTTAAATAACTTTATCGATAAACTCCGTTTCTGTTATTCCCTCGATGATTTTTATCAGGCAATTGGTGATGTGCTGGAAAAACAGGGTGACTGTTCTGTTTTGTTTATTGAACGTACAAAGAATTATACACTTTACAACAGTCCTAACAGAATTTCTACTTCTGATAGCATTAGGGCAAAACTTGACCAAAACTTTACAGAAGGCTGGAATGATGGATTCTATTTCTTTGACCGTCATATTGGTGTAACCACAAATTATAAAAAAGCACGTGGATTTTTTATGTGTTTTGAAAATGACCATTTTTATGTTTTCTGCCGCTATACCCGGTTGTTTGATCTCGCCGTTTATAACAGGCTTTTTGAAGAATATAAGCGTTTTATTTCCAGAACAAGAACGATTACAACTTTGTCAGAAATTTCGGCTACGACAAAAGAATGGGAACAGCTTGCCGTTACTCAGCAGTCATTTTTACCTCAAAAAATTCCAAATATTCCGAAATTAAAAGTTGCTACTTACTTCCGGCCTCTTGTAAATGTATCTGGTGACTATTTTTCTATTCTTCCAATTGATTCAACTAAAACGCTTCTGATGCTTGGTGACGTTTCGGGAAAAGGTTTGCCGGCTGCCCTCATTATGGGTCTTGTAATGAATACTGTAAAAATTATTGAAAATAAGGAAGATTTGGTTGGTGTAATTCATGCAATTGATAAGGCAATTAAAGGAATGCACCTTCAGGATAAATATACTGTACTTTTTTTGGGCATTGTTGATACAGAAAAAATGAAAATCAGATATATAAATGCATCAATGTCGGATCCTATCATTTTGTCACCATCGCCAGACGGATACAGAATTAAACCTCTTACTTCTAATGCTTCGCTTATTGGAATTCTTGATATGGGTGATATAACAGTTGCCGAAAAAAGACTTTTCCGTGGTGATACAATTCTCATGGCTACTGACGGTGTTTCCGAAGTTATGGATGATGATGGCGTTGAGCTTGGTGATACAGATATCTACAAAAAAACGTTGATGGCTGGTGCTTCTAAATCACCGCAGGAAATGGTAAATGATATTGTAGATTTGATTATGAAATACAATGGCGATAAAAAACTTCATGATGACGTTACAATGATGATTGCCAAGGTAGGTTACTAATATGATTTTTCTGGTTTTAAATTGTTTTCTGGCAGTTTTCTTTTTGTTTTTTACAAATGCAATGGATAAAACTTTGAAAAGTGGTTCTATTGCAGGAAGTGATTTATCTGTTTCACTTTTGCTCACTACAATAGAATCTATTGTTTTTTCTTTTACATTAGTAATGCATAAAGTGTGGTTTGATGCACTTTCTCTGCAACTTTTAAAGATTGTTTTTTCTTTGGATGCAATCTTTTTTACAATGCTAAGTTTTGGATTAATTGGAATTGCAAAACCGATAAAAAGCAAACTTGTAAAACTTATAAAATATGGATTGTACGTATTTGGTGTTTATATCGTTTATTTTAGATTCAATGCCATTGACATTTCTCTTGAAAATGGTGTAATCATTGCTTCTGAATATTTGTTCTCAGGGCCGGCAAGAACATTTTTCCCATGGACTTGGATGACAGTTTTCACTACGCTTTACAGATATGTTTTACCAATTGTCTGCTTTATCTTCCTTGTCGTGCTTAGAGAAGATAACGGAACTCAGCTTGAAAAATACCAGATTATGCAGATTGGCGAAGGATTTTTGCTGATGTGGCTTATCAACATGGTAATCAAGTATGTTTCTTCTGTAAAGCCAGCCTTTACATTGTTATTTTTTGTTTCTTATCTGTTTTTGTACGTTGTTATTTATATTGCTATCAGAAAAACTTCGGTTCCTTCTGGCAAAGCTGTATTCGTTACAATTTTAAAAACAATTGTTTCTTATATTGTTCCTGGCTGTGCGCTTGCATTAATCTGTATGACACTGCAGCCAGTCGGAAAAAATATTTCTCCATTATTTTTGACTGTATATATTATTGTTTCGATTGTAGCACTTTTATTCTCATTCTGGATAAATATGCTCATGAATTCGTCAACACGACTTTATACTGCTGATTATGAAGCTTCGCTTGAAAAAGATTTGGCTAGCATCGAGTATAAGAATGCAGAAATGGATCAGGTTACGGCTAGAATGTTCGATATTATTAAGAAGAATATTGAATCATCTTCCATGACTGTTTACATTCTTACTGGAAAAAATGAACTTGAAGTTGCATATTCTTCAAATAATATGACAAACAAAATTGCTATCAATAATCCTATGTTTGACCATCTTTTGAACATAAACCGAAGTGTTGTAATTCAAAGTCAGATAGAAAAAGAGCATGATTTATCGCCTGTTCACGACGAACTCGAAGAATTTTTTGCAAAAACAAAATCTGATGGTTTGTTTATCTTAAATGAAGGACACAATATTTTTGGACTTATAATTTTGGGCAAAAAAACTTCTGGAGATGAATATAAAGAGTATGATTACAACGTATTTGTAAAACTTTATTCTTATTTCTTCGTATTTGGATATTACATGCGTAATATTTCAAATAAAGATGTAATTGCTGTCGTAAACCGTGAAATCCGCATGGCTTCGCAGATTATTACTTCAATTCAGGAAAATATTGACCGTGTAAAAAATCCAAAGATTGATATTGGATATTTGATGGTTCCTGCCCACAGTATTGGTGGTGAATTTATCGATATGATTCGTTTGACAGCCACAAGACACCTTTTTGTTGTAGGTGATCTTTCTGGAAAAGGTATTGCGGCTTCTATGAACATGGTCATCTTAAAATCTATTATTCGTTCTTATCTTGCTGAAGTTCACGATTTTAAAGAACTTGTTGTCAAGATAAATGTGTTTATCCGAGATTCTTTGCCAAAAGGGACAATCTTTGCCGGGCTTTTTGCACTTGTTGATTTTGAAACTGATACAATGTATTACATCAACTGCGGTATTCCAGCATTAATGCTTTATACTCAAGTTTATAACAACGTAATTGAAATTCAAGGTTCCGGACATGTTTTGGGATTTGTAAAAGATGTTTCTTCTTATCTTTCTGTTAAAACTACAAAACTCAGTCATGGTGATATCATTCTTGCATGTACAGACGGTCTTGTTCAGTCTCACTCGCTGCGAGGCGAACAGTTTGGAAAGGAACGTGTTCAGCAGGCTCTTCTTGATAACTCAACTTATCCTGCACAGCGAATGGCTCAATTCACTTTTGATGGACTTTTGAAGTTTATGTCAAAGGAAATGGAAGATGATGTTTCTATTCTGGTTTTGAAATATGAAGGATTACCTGAAGAAAAAGAAGAAGAAACTGAAACAGAAGATGAAAATCAGGAGAATACTGAAAAAATGAAAACTGAAGATTCTTTTGTTCAGGATGAAAATGAAGCTCCAGAATCAAAAAATGAAGCAGATTCTCCAATGCAGGCAGTTGCAGACAGTGTCCCTGAAGTAAATCCTGCTGATTTTCCACAGAATTCTGTGAGTGCAAAAGATAAAGAAAGTGAACCTGAAAAAAAAGATGATTTTGGACTTCCAGAAGGATTTGATATGTCTAGTTTAGATGATTTAGATGCTCTTATGAAGGAGGCTGGTTTATAATGGAAAAACTTGCAATTAGTGAAAAAGATGGTGCGAACTATCATTTATATGAACTTGTTGGAGCTTTAAACGCGTATACTCTCGGTGAATTTCAGAACACTTTGTATGATGCAGTTCAAAAGAATAATATTGTTCTGGATATGTCAAGATTAATAGAATTGGATCCGTCTGGAACAGGCGTTCTGATGGCAGCTTTTAATGATGCAGATGAATATGGACACAAATTATATTTTATGTCCCTTTCAAACGAGGCAGAAAAAGCTCTTTCAGCTACAGGATTTAAAAACCTGTTTAATTTAATAAATTCAGTAACAGAAGTAAAATAGTTTTTATTATTTTTAATAAAATGATGTTTTTTTAGGCAAATAAAAAGGGAATACTTAGGGTTAAAACGAATGCAAGTATTCCCTTTTTTTAATATTTTATTTTACAACGATTGTAACAATCTTATTTGGAACTACAATAGTTTTGATAATCTCGTGACCGTCAGTAAATTTCTTTACAGCTTCGCGGTCAAATGCCATTTGCTTGAGTGTTTCCTGATTTGAATCAACAGGTGCCTCAAATGTATCACGTTTTTTTCCGTTTACCATTACAACTATTGTTTTTGCATCATCTTTTGTAAAATCTTCGTTGATTACAGGCCAGCTTTCATAGGCAATTGTATTGTTATTTCCAAGTTTCTGCCAAAGTTCTTCGCCAAGATGAGGAGCGTAAGGAGAGAGAACTTTTACAAAGTCAGACCACATTGCTTTTGGAATTTCTGGAAGTTTTGATATTTCATTGATGAAAATCATCATCTGACTGATTGCAGTGTTGAAATTGAGAGTTGCTGTATCTTCTGTCACTTTTTTGATTGTCTGTGCAAAAGTTTTGCGTGCAGAAATGAGTGTTTTATCTTCAAGTTTACCTGAAATGTCAATGTCACTCATAGGTTTTTCAGAAACGGACCAGACTTTTTCCAGAAAGCGATGAATGCCTACAATGCCCTGTGTTGACCAAGGTTTGCTCATTGTAAGAGGTCCCATGAACATTTCATACATTCTGACAGAATCAGCTCCGTATGCTTTGATTTCGTCATCAGGATTTACAACATTTTTAAGAGATTTTGACATTTTTGCAACAATCTGCTCCAGCTCTTCGCCAGTTGCTTTTTCATAATATTTGCCGTCTTCTTTCTGTTCAACTTCGTCTGTTGGGACGAGTGTTTTATTTTTTCTCTGGAAAGCGAACGATGTAATCATTCCCTGATTTACAAGTCTCTGGAAAGGTTCTTTTGTGGAAACAAGTCCCAAATCATAAAGTACTTTATGCCAGAAACGTGCATACAAAAGGTGCAGGACTGCATGTTCAGCTCCACCAATGTACAAATCAACTGGCATCCAATATTTTTCTGCTTCTGGAGAACAGAACTGTTTGTCATTGTGAGCATCCAAATAACGCAGATAATACCAGCAAGAGCCGCCCCACTGAGGCATTGTGTTTGTTTCGCGTTTTGCAGGTTTGCCGCATTTTGGACAAGTGCAGTTTACCCATGAATCAATTGCTGCAAGAGGAGATTCTCCAGTTCCAGTTGGTTGGTAAGATTTAACTTCTGGAAGTTCAAGAGGAAGTTGGTCATCTGGAACAGGAACAGTTCCACATTCAGGACAATGAATCAAAGGAATTGGTTCACCCCAGTAACGCTGTCGAGAATAAACCCAGTCGCGGAGTTTGTAATTTATTGCTTTGCGTCCAATTTTCTTTTCCTCAAGGAATTCAAGCATTTTTTCAATGGCATCTTTTTTGTTTAAACCATCGAGAAATTCTGAATTAACATGAATTCCGTCTTGTGTCCAGGCTTGTTTTTGTACGTCTACTTCTGATTTTAGTACTTCGATAATCGGGAGATTAAATTTTTTTGCAAATTCCCAGTCGCGATCATCGTGTGCAGGAACTGCCATAATTGCACCAGTACCGTAGGAAATCAATACATAATCAGCAATCCAGATAGGAATGAGTTTGCCATTTACAGGATTAATTGCGTAACTTCCTGAGAAAACACCAGTTTTATCTTTTGCAAGGTCTGTACGCTCAAGATCAGATTTTTTTGCAGCATCTTCCTGATATTTTTTTACAGCATCTGCCTGTTCTGGTGTTGTAATTGAGTCAATAATCTGATGTTCTGGTGAAACGACCATATAAGTTGCACCAAAAAGTGTATCACAGCGGGTAGTGTAAACAGTAAGATTTTTGTCAGTAGGATTTCCGTCTTTATCAGCTACTGTAAATGTAACTTCAGCACCTGTTGATTTTCCAATCCAGTTATGCTGCATTGCTTTTACAGATTCAGGCCAATCTAAACCTTCCAAATCTTTATCAAGACGGTCAGCATATTCTGTGATTTTTAAAATCCACTGGCGGATAGTTTTGTGTGTAACTTGCGAACCACAGCGTTCACATTTTCCTTCCTTTACTTCTTCATTTGCAAGACCTGTCATGCACGAAGGACACCAGTTGATTGGAGTTTGAGCTTCGTAAGCAAGACCTTTTTTGTAAAGTTGGATAAAAATCCACTGTGTCCATTTGTAATAATCAGGTTCACATGTAGAAACACATCTGTCCCAGTCATAACTGAATCCAAGTGATTTTATCTGTTTTGTAAAATGTTCGATGTTCGCATTTGTTGTTGTTTTTGGGTGAGTTCCAGTTTTGATAGCGTAGTTTTCTGCAGGAAGTCCAAAAGAGTCAAATCCCATCGGATGAAGGACATTGTAGCCGTTCATGCGTAGATAGCGACAGTAAATATCTGTAGCAGTATAGCCTTCAGGATGACCAACATGAAGACCTGCAGCGGAAGGATAAGGAAACATATCCAAAACATACATTCGTTTTTCTTTAGGATATTTTTCATCCTCTACGGCTTTAAAAGTTTTGTTTTCCTCCCAAAATTTCTGCCATTTAGGCTCAATGGATTCAAATGGGTACTTAGACATAAAAGTAACGCTCCTAAAAATAATTATAACTAAAGGCAGAAAACCTTGAAATGTGATTTTCTGCCGAGTGTAAATTGCAGTATGAAAGCTGCATAGTTGTCAAATCAACGAAATAATTCAATCGAATAAATTCATTTTTTAAGATTAATTATTATACAACTTTATTAAAGTAGTTTAAAGATATCAAATGAGGTTTTGCAATTAAATCAATGCACATAAAAGTGAACTTGTGATTATCAAGGATTAATAGAGGAAAAAATTGGGATAAACTGATTGTGAAAAAAATTATCAAACAAAACCTGGCTATTTTGTTTTCAGGCATTTAGAAACAGTTTCAAGATTTTTTTGCATTGCATAAATATAAGTTTTGTCATTGAAAGCATTTCTGAGCGATGAGGTTTGAAGGGAATCCATCTCAAAAATGTCGCAGCGTGGTTTTTCTGCCTGAAGAATAATTTTTCTTGCATTGTCTTTTGTACTCTGGTCCAGGATTATCAGAGAATTCAAATTTGTTTCATTCAGTTTTTGAGCGAGAAAATTAATCTGATTTTGTGTTACATCAAAATTTTCCGAACAGATAGCAGACAAACTGTAACATTCTAAGGAATAGTCTTTTGCAAAATAAGCAAAAGGAAATCTGTCAGCAAAAAGAAGAATTTTGGAATCAGAAGAGGAAACTAAAGCAGAAAAAGTTGAATCAAGATTTTCAAGCTGCTCACGATAAAGATTAAAATTTTCAGAATATTTTTGACGGTTGGAAGGAACAAATTCACAAAGTTTTTCGTAAATTGCATTTGCACAGATTTCAGCATTTTTTACAGAAAGCCATGTGTGTTCATCAAAAGAATCATCATTTTGAATAAGTCTGTTCTGCTTTTGTAAAATCTCACTTAGATTCAGCACTTTTGCATGATTTTCATTATTTTGTAGAATTTCAAAAATCCATTTTTCGCTTGCCCCTCCGTTTAAAATTATTAAATCACTTTGAGTGATGATTTGATAGTCAATTTGCGAAGGAACATATTTGTGATAATCAATGCCACTTTTTTCAAGCATTGTGAGAGAAGTTTCGTTTTCAAGTCCGCCGATTATGGAATTTGTCCAGTCATAGATTGGAAAAAAAGAACAGACAATATTGATTTTGTCTGAATTGGTTATTTTTCGAGGTTTGCAGGAAAAGAATATTAATGATAAAAACAGAATAAACAGTAAAAATGAATTTTTGTATTTCAAAATTGACCTCAAACAGATTAGTGATAAAAAAAGTTTTGGGTGTAAAATGTGGCAAGGATAGTAGGGGCGGCGAAGTCGGCCACTGGACTGAGCGAAGCGAGGGAAGCGGCTGAAGCGATAGCGCAACCCCGAATAGCCTGTTTTTTGGTTGGTTTGTTTCCCGAGCTTGTCGAAGGGGAGCAAACCAACCAAAAAGCCACCCAAAATAAAAAATGAAAAAATAACTTACTATTTGAAAATCTTTTTGAATTCTTCAAGAAGAATTGGAGTTTCAATAGAAGCATCAAGATTTGTCATGTTTCCTTTTTTGTTGTAATAGTCAATCAAAGGCTGAGTTTGTTCCTTGTAAACTTCCATTCTGTGCAGGATTGATTCCTGTTTGTCATCATCACGCTGATAGATTTCTCCACCGCATTTATCGCAGACACCTTCAACTTTTGGCGGAAGTGTCAAAACGTTGTAGTTTGCACCGCAAGCTTTACAAACACGGCGTGTACTCAAACGCTTGATTACAATTTCTTCAGCAATTTCAAAATTTACACAGCTAAGTTCAAGTCCAAGTGTATCAAGCATTTCTGCCTGAGGAATAGTGCGTGGAAAACCGTCAAGAATAAAACCGTTTTTGCAGTCATCTTGAGCAAGACGGTCTTTTACAAGTTCGAAAGTTAAATCATCAGAAACAAGAGAACCTGAATCGATGATAGCTTTAACTTTTACCCCAAGCGGAGTCTGTGCTTTTATATTTGCACGAAAAATATCCCCTGTAGAAATATGAGGAATCTTGTATTCTTCAGCAACTTTTACAGCAAGCGAACCTTTTCCAGCTCCAGGTGCGCCCAAAAAAATAAAATTATTCATTTTGTCATCCTTAATAAAAAAATTGACTTGTTAAACAAGTGTTTTATTATTTTATTATGAAAAAGGCTGTCAAGCAAGTGATTTTTCCTAGTTTTATAAAAGAAATGTGTAAAAAATGCAAAAAGGGGAAAGCCTTCCCCTTGGGCTCAGCCGCCAACGTCTTCGCCACAACCCCTTCTCCTAGGGGGCAAAAAAGTTTATAAAAAAAAATATTTTTAAACTTCCAAAAACAATTTAATTTTTGCCCCCTAAAACCCCTGAAGAAAGGAAGAAAAATTCGAAAAATTTAAACAGCAGACATTTTTTTGTTGACTTTATGTGTTTTATTTATTTAAATTATAAAGATGTGTTTAAATAGATTTTGGTATATGCGACAAGGATTGTAGCACCTGCGAAGCAGTCCACCGTAAGCGAGGCGAAGCCGAGTGCGGAGGATGAGCGGTAGCGAAGTGCGAAAAGCCTGTTTGGAGCGAAGCTCCAGGTCGCCCAAATTATTATTATAAAAAAAATATTTGTGGTTTTGGCTGCGGTATTTTTATAGGAGAATGTGATGAAAAAGTTTCCAAAATGGCTCGTTGTGTTGATTATTTTTGCTGTGTGTGCGATTGCTCTTTTTTCTTGTTATAAAAATACGTATAATTCGCTTGTTTATATGGAAGAAAATGTGAGCGGACAGTGGGCTGAGGTGCAGAATCAGTATCAGCGTCGAATGGATTTGATTCCAAATCTTGTTTCTACTGTAAAAGGTTATGCAAGTCATGAAAGTGAAGTTTTCAAGCAGGTGAGTGATGCAAGATCGAAAGCTGGCGGGCAAATTAATATTAGTGATGAAGTTTTGAGTAATCCTGAAGCGTTTGAAAGATATCAACAGGTGCAGGATCAGCTTGGTTCTAGTTTGCAAAGACTTTTGATGGTTACGGAAAATTATCCTGAGTTGAAGGCAGATCAGAATTTTTTGGCTTTACAGGATCAGCTTGAAGGTACGGAAAACAGGATTACGGTGGCGCGAGGTCGTTATAATGACGCGGCTAAACAATACAATTCGAAAATTCGAAGTTTTCCAACGAATCTTATTGCCAATATGAGTGGATTTGAAAAGAAGATTTATTTCTCGGCAAGTGCTGAGGCTCAGTCTGCTCCAAAAGTGGAATTTTAGGGATTTTGTGCAGGTTTTGTGAATGAAAAGTAAACAATTGTGTAAAAAACTTAAGTTGAATGATGAAGCAATGCAAAAAATTAAGGATTGTGTTGCTGATGTGGAATCGAAAACTACTGGTGAAATTGCAGTGGCTGTAGCTGCTGAAAGTGCTCATTATTCGTTTTGGGAATTACTTTGGGCAGATTTGATTGGTGCAATTGTTCTGATTGCGATGCTTCCTTTTTCTGATAAAATTCTTGGTTTGTACAGACTGTTATATTGGCAGAATGAACCAAGTTGGATTTTGCCTGTTTTTTATGTTATTAGTTGTTTTTCGACTGTGGTGATTTCGTTTTATCTTGCAAATATTCCAGCCATTGACAGAATCATTATTCCTCTTTCTGTCAGAAAATCTTGTGTTACCCATAGAGCGTTCAGGTATTTTACTGAATCTGGAGTTTATGATACAAAAGAACATTCTGGCATTTTGATTTTTGTTTCTTATATGGAACGTCAGGTGAGAATCATTGCTGACCGTGGAATTTCTGAAAAAATTTCTCAGGATATGTGGAATTTGATTGCTGATGAACTTGCTGAAAACTTGAAAAAAGGTGATGCTCTTCTTGCTTTTACTGATGCAATTTCTAAATGTGGTGAACTTCTGGCTGAAAATTTTCCTTGCAAAGAAGATAATCCGAATGAAATTTCTGATGGACTTGTGATTTTGGGAGATGAAGAATGGTTCTAAACAATATTCTGCTGAAAAAAAATGTTTTTGGAAAAATTAATCTTTTTGAATCACAGAAGTGCAATTTGACAAAAAAAAGTTCTGAATCAAAAAATTATGCACAGTTTAAGAAAAGTTTGGTTTTTGCTTGTCTTCTTTTTTGTTTTACAAATGTTTTTGCTCTTGATGTTCCTGCTCTGAAAGGTCGTGTGAATGATTATGCGAATGTTATCAGTAAAAATGATGAACAGCAGATTAACGAATATCTTTCGAATGTGGAAAATCAAACTGGAATTCAGATTGCTGTTTTGACTGTTCCGAGTCTGAAAGGGGATGATATTGCGGCATTTGGTGTGAAAGTTGCCGAAAAATGGAAACTTGGAAAGGCTGGCGAAGATAATGGTGCTTTGCTTCTAGTTGCAATGGAAGAACGTGAACTAAGAATTGAAGTAGGATATGGTCTTGAAGGTTTACTCACTGATGCAAAATGCGGTTTAATTATCAGAAATGTGATTATTCCTGAGTTTAAAGATGGAGATTATTCCGGCGGCATAAAAAAAGGTGTGATGAACATTGCAGGAATTGCTTGCGGTGATACTGAAATTGTCGATAAAAAAGTTCTGAACGAAGAAGAAGAAAGTTCTGGTGCTGGTTTTGTGTTCATGATTATCTGGATGATTTTCATTTTTGTGATTATTACTTCAAAAGGCGGTATTTTTAAATGGATTTTCCTGTCAAATGTTTCTAGAAATGTTGGCAGAAATATCAACGATGGAAATCATTCTTCCATTCACAAAAGCGGTGGATTTGGAGGCGGTAACTTTGGCGGTTTCAGTGGTGGTGGCGGCCATTTTGGTGGAGGCGGAGCTTCTGGCCACTGGTAATCTGTGACTGTAAATAATTTTTATAAAGAAATATTCGGTACAAAAGTTTATAAAATTGCTCTTAATGCAGGATGCACTTGTCCTAATCGTGATGGAACAATAGGTTTTGGAGGTTGCATATTTTGCAGTCAAACGGGAAGTGGTGATTTTGTGCCTGATTCTTTTTTGGAAATAGAACAGCAGATTGAAAAGGCAAAAATGCTTTTGGCATCGAAACTAAAAAATCAGGAAAATGTAAAATACATTGCTTATTTTCAGAATTTTACGAATACTTATGGCGATATAGATAAACTAAAAAATTTGTGGTTTCGTGCGCTTTCTTGTCCTGATATTGCAGGAATTGCCATTGCTACTCGTCCAGATTGTTTGAGTGAAGAATGTCTGAAAGTGATTAGTGACATGGCAAAAAAGTGTTTTGTGCAGGTGGAACTTGGGCTTCAGTCTACAAATGAAAGAACAGCTGAAATAATCAGACGAGGTTATGAAAATCAGGTTTATTTTGATGCTGTAAAAAAACTGCATGCTGCAAATCGTAATATTCATGTTGTAAGTCATGTGATTTTTGGCCTGCCTGGTGAAACTGAACGTGATATGATGAAAACTGTTTGCGATGTTGTAAATGCAGAAAGCGATGGAATAAAAATCACAAATCTTTATATACTGTCACAAACAGATTTGCAGAAAATGTATGAAAAAGGGGAATATAATCCGCTTCAAATGGAAGAATATTTTTCGTTATTAAAAAAAGCTTTAAATCTCATTCCAACAAATGTCGTTATCCACAGACTTACAGGTGATCCTCCAAAAAAGATTCTGATTGCACCTGACTGGACAAAAAATAAAAAACTTGTTTTGAGCAGAGTTAATAATCTTCTTTGTGATTATGAAAGGGACGTAAAATAATTTTCTATTTACTTTTTTTTCTGCTGATTGAAATTCTGTCTCCAACCTCAAAAAAATCTGTTTCGAATTCTTCGTTTGTTTTTAAAAACTCAACATATTTTTGGATTTTTTTGACAAGTTTTTTTGTGCTGTAATTGTGTGTCAAAGTCAAATCATCGACCATGCCGTGAAATGAAAGGTTGTCACTTATAATTACGCCGTTTTCTGTAAGATTATTTTTATATTTTTCAAAAAATTTGATGTATTGAGCTTTTGCAGCATCGATAAAAATCAAATCAAACTTTTCTGAAAAATCATGAATCAGTGCATCATCGTGTATTGAAGTGATTTTGTGTTCCAGTTTACACAGTTTGAAATTTTGGTTTGCTTTTGTGTATCGCTCAATATCCAGCTCGATTGTAGTGATGTGAATATTTTCTTTGAGATTTGCAAATCTGATAGAAGAATATCCGATTGCTGTTCCTATTTCGAGTACTGTTTTTACATCATTTTTCAAAATGTAGTCGCAGATAAAATCACAGCCTTCATCTTGCATAATCGGAATGGCTTCACGGTTTGCAAATGCTTTTATTTTTAATAATTCATCCATATGAGTAAAAAATCCTGTTAATTTTTTTTGTCATGGCGGACTTGAGCTAAGCCGCGCTTAAACTGCGGAATTCTCGCACAAGGAACGGTATGCAAATCGCTTGTATCACCACGTTTTAGAAAATGATATGCAACGCCTGCAATCATTGCTCCGTTATCGCCGCAAAGTTTGAGAGGAGGGAAGATGCAGTTCAAATCTTTTCTGTCTGCAAGGCAAGAACGCAAAAGAGAATTTGCAGCAACACCACCACCGCAAACTACAGTTTTAAGTCCTGTGTCGTCTGCCGCTCGCAGAAGTCTGGAAGTTAGTGTATTGATTGCTGTTTTTTGGAATGCGGCACACATATTTTCTGTGGAATGTTCAAATCCAGGCTGCCAAAATTGGTCGCATTGGTGGATTACTGCAGTTTTGAGTCCGCTGAAAGAAACATCATAGTGGTGTTCTTTTTCATCAAGTTTTGGAATTGGAAAATGTGCAGAATCTGGATTTCCTTTTTTTGCAAGATTATCGATTATTACTCCACCAGGGTAACCAAGACCATAAAATTTTGCAACTTTATCAAAAGCTTCTCCAACTGAATCATCAACTGTTGTTCCAAGAATTTCCAAATCATCAAAATCATTCACTTTGCAAATAATTGTGTGTCCACCAGAAACGAGAAGCCCCAAAAAAGGATATTCAACTGGAGTTGCAAGTTGCGCAGCATAAAGATGACCAAGCATATGATTTACTGCGATAAAAGGTTTGTGACACGCCCATGCAAGAGTTTTTCCAAATGTAAAACCTACAAGAAGTGACCCCATCAATCCTGGTCTATTTGTTGCGGCAATAGCATCAACCTCGTTCAGTGTAAGATTTGCTTCTGATAAAGCCTGGCGCACCACCGGCAAAATCCATTCAGCATGTTTTCGGCTTGCAATCTCTGGAACTACACCTTTATAAATCTGATGAAAAGGAATTTGAGTTGCAACGACATTACTCAAGATTTTGTGACCATCTTCTACGATTGCACAAGCTGTTTCGTCACAAGAAGATTCAATTCCTAAAACTTTCATATTTACCTCTTTAAAAAACTCCGCAATAGCGGCGAGCCATGGATGGCGAAAATCCAAGTTTATGAAGTGCAACGCACGAAATAAACTTGTGTGATAAAATTTACACGGATGTAATTTTTATCACACCTCTTTGAATAAAAACGTGGAGTTAATTTAAAATTTTTGTGCATTGGAATCACTTACCGTACAGAAAGTATAACCTTTTTCCTGTAATTCTGGAATAACTTCCATAAGAAAATCTGGCAGAAAAGCAGCACTCCAAATGTGTCCAATCATTATAACACTTCCATTTTTATTTGCAATTGCAAGACCTTTTTTCAGTTCTTGCAGGGCATTTTCTTTAGTTTTTTCGTTATCAAGAAAAATATTTCTTTCATAATATGAATATCCCATAAGATTTGCAACATACGGCACTTTTGTTTCAGAATTTGTGCGGCTGTCTAGAAAATAAATTCCCTCTTCATTAGCCAGTTTGAGAATAACTGCCATTTTTTCTGCATCAGCTGTTATTGCAGAACCTTCGTGATTATTCATTCCGGCAACAGGTCCGATTTCATGAATATTATAGAATAAAGTTGCAATTATTTCGTCTTCGGTCATTTGAGGAGTGATTGCACCTGGACCTGGATTTACTTTTGAATTGAGAGCCTGCATCGGCTGATGAAGAATGAGTTCTTTTTTTGCAGCTCTGATTTTTTGTGCCGAATCAACTGAATGTGAAAGGCGAGGAAGAACCGCAATAGTTATTGGAATTGGAAGATTTAAAAAAGGTTCCAGATGAGATAAATTTTGCCCGCCGTCATCAAAAACAAAAATAAGTTGTGCGTGATTTTTTGCCTGCGGAAAATTAAATTTGTCTTTTGGTTTGGAATTATCTGGATTTATTGGGACTTTTTGATTTTCACTTTCCTGTGCTTTCGAAGTTTCTGGAATTTTTTTATTTTGGTTTTCCAGTGTTTTTTTATTTTCAGATTTGACAGAATCTTGATTTGTGGATTTTGTGGATTTTGTAGAATTTTGATTTTTTGATTTGTCAGAAGTTTTACTGCCAGATTCAGTTTGTTTTTGATTTTCAGATTTGACAGAACTTTTTGTTTCGGTTTTATCAGAATTCTGACTTTCATCTTTCGGTGATTCTTGCTTTTTAGGTTTTTCAGGTTTTGCGGATATCTGATTTTCAGTTTTATCATTTTTTGAGACTGCCTGATCTTCTTTTTTTTCAGTTTTTCCTATTTTTTCAGTATTGACAGTCTTTGCAGTTTCAGAAGATTTTTTAGTTTTGTTTTTTTCTGATTTTGAACTTTCAGTTTTTTTCTGATTCTGTTTTTCAGATTCGACCTTTTTTTGTGTTTCTTTTTTCTTTTTCTGCTCATCAGATTTTTTTTGAGATTTAGCAGAAGTTTCGTTTTTTTTGCCCGAAGAGTTTTCATTCTGTGAAAGTTCAGTCTGCTGATAACGGTTTTGAATCGAAGAATTTTGAGGATTTTCAGAAGATTTAATAGTTGTGACAAGCAGAAGTGCCATGCAGATAATGATGACAATGCTACAGAGAATTATGATTTTATATGGCGGAATATAAACTTTTGGTTTTCTGGATTTTTTTGCTTTCCGTTTTGTTTTTTTATTCTGCATCACTTTATACCTTAAGAAAATATTTTGAGACTTATTTAATTATTACAGACCAATTATTTTACACTTTTCTTTGACATATTTCAATAAATATACTATTGTAAGAGAAAATGAAAGTTATGAACAAAAATGCAGTTTCTTGCAATTTAAATCATGGTTTTCAAAAAATCAACAACAGAGGTTTATAAAAATGATTATTACATGTCTTGACTTGGAAGGCGTTCTTGTTCCAGAAATTTGGATTGCGTTTGCAGATGCAACAGGCATTCCAGAATTACGAAGGACAACTCGCGATGAACCAGATTACGATAAATTAATGAAATTCAGAATCAACATTCTAAAAGAACACGGATTGGGCTTAAAAGAAATTCAAGAAACAATCGAAAAAATTGATCCGCTTCCAGGTGCAAAAGAATTTCTTGATGAATTAAGAGAATATTGCCAGACAATTATAATCAGCGATACATTTAGTCAGTTTGCAGCTCCGCTTATGAAAAAACTCGGACAGCCAACAATTTTCTGTAATTCACTTGAAGTTTCAGAAAGCGGCGAAATTACAGGATATAAAATGCGATGTGAAAAAAGCAAACTCACAACAGTTAAAGCTTTGCAGTCAATAGGTTTTGAAACAATAGCCAGCGGCGACAGTTTCAACGATTTGGGCATGATAGAGGCTTCAAAAGCAGGATTTTTGTTCCGCTCAACACCACAGATTATAAAAGACTATCCCCAGTATCCTGCATTTACAGAATATTCAGAACTGCTCGCAGCAATCAAAAAATATCTGTAATCAAGAAAAACAAAAAAAAACACTTTGGAAAATGAAAAAAAACTTTACAAACTTTTCCAAAGTGTCATAATTTTAAACAAAAAAAGCATTCAGTCTGTGCAAACCAAGTGGCAAACTGCAAACTAATCTGCCCATCAGCAAATCACGCTGCACATTCTGGCAAAACTTTACGCACCGATCAAACTGTGCTACCCGGAAAGCCCATGCAAACAAAACTGCACTCGCAGCCCGAACAAACAAAACTGCACCCGCAGACTGAACAGCACTTGCCATCCAAACTGCACTCGTAGCCCAGACATCCCGCTCAAACTAATAAATCATCGTACCAATACCACGGTCACTGAACATTTCTATCAAAAGACTGTGGGGAACACGTCCGTCAATAATGTGAGTGCGAGGAACTCCACCTTCCAGCGCAGTCATACAGCAGTCAATTTTTGGAATCATACCGCCTGCAATAATTCCAGTAGCTTTAAGCGAACCTAAAGCAGTTTTTTCAATGCGCTTAATCAAAGTAGAAGGGTCATCAATATTTCTCAGAACACCAGGAACATTCGTAAGCTGCACAAATTTTTCAGCTTTCAAAGCAACAGCAATCTTGGCAGCCGCAGTGTCAGCATTAATATTATAACGCGAATCATCCCCCTGTTCACCCAACGCCACCGTCGAAACAACAGGAATAAAACCTTTGTCCAAAAGCGAAATCAAAATTTCAGGATGCACTTGAGTCACTTCTCCAACAAAACCCAAATCTTTCGTAGTTTTAACAGCACGCAGAAGACCAGAATCCACACCCGAAAGTCCTACAGCTTTACCGCCTTTTTGCAAAAGAATACCGACAATATCCTTGTTCAGCTTGCCAGTCAAAACCATTTGCACAACTTCCATAGTTTCTTCGTCAGTGTAGCGAAGTCCATCCACAAATTTTGATTCTTTTCCAACTTTTTCAAGCATTTTGTTAATTTCAGGACCGCCGCCATGCACAAGCACAACTTTTATTCCAATCGTACTAAGCAAAACAATGTCTTCCATTACAGCCTGCTTCAGTTCCTCGTTAAGCATAGCATTTCCGCCATATTTTACAACAACAACTTTACCACACCACTGTTTAAAATAGGGAAGAGCCTCAGAAAGCACTTTTGACCAGGTTTCAGTAGAAAGATTCTCGGAATTCTCCATTTTTATTTTTCCTCATTTATTAAAATTCATAAAAATTTGGGCGTGCCCCTCACTCACCTTCGTTCGTTCGGGTCGCTATGTTCCAGGTTCGCTACCGCTCATACCTTCGCTACGCTTCGGTACGCCTTCGGCGCCTTGCACAGCGCTCACGCGTTTACTACAAAACAATCACCTAAATCCATAAAAATTAAGTTCTGTAATCCCCATTAATTTTGACATAATCGTAAGTTAAGTCACAACCCCAGGCAGTACCACAGGCATTACCATCTCCGCATTGCACAAGAATTTCTACAGCCTGTTCACTCATAATCTTCTTTGCCAAATCTTCATCCAGTTCCACAGGAACACCATCTTTATAAACTAAAATGGAATTGTTTCCATGAACTTCAAAATCATCATAATTTTCAAAGAAACGTTTAGAATTTTCATTGCTTGTAAACCAGATGCTCGTTTTGTCAGGGTCAAAATCAATGCCACTGTAACCCATAGCACACAAAAATCTTCCAAAATTTGCATCGCTACCAAATATAGCCGCCTTTACAAGCGAAGAACAGATAATTTCTTTTGCAAGTCCCCTTGCATCTTCAACAGTTTTTGCACCTTTAACATTACATTCTACAAGACGAGTAGCACCTTCGCCATCAGCAGCAATTTTTTTTGCCATTACAGTGTTCAGTTTATTAAGTGCTTCAAGAAAAGTTTTGTAATCTTCATCTTGTTGTGTAATTTCTTTGTTTCCGGCAAGACCGTTCGCAAAAATCGTGAGAGAATCATTTGTAGAAGTATCACCATCAACAGAAACACAATTATAAGTTCCCAAAACTGACTCGTGCAATGCTTTATCAAGCATCTTAGAAGAAATTGCGCAGTCTGTAGTAATCACACTGAGCATTGTTCCCATATTGATGTGAATCATTCCAGAACCTTTGCACATAGTTCCCATTCTGCAGGTTTTTCCACCAATAGAAAACTCAACGGCAGCTTCTTTGAACTGTGTGTCTGTAGTCATAATTGCAATGCGTGCTTCTTTATGACCTTCTTTTGAAAGACCTTCTTTCAGTGTTTTGATGTTATTTTCAACTTTAGTAACGTCAAACTGAGCGCCAATAACGCCTGTGGAATAAACAACCACATCTTCAGGCAGAATTCCACATTCTTTTGCTGTGCATTGTGCCATTCTCAGCGCATTTTCAGCGCCCTGAGCTCCAGTACAGCAGTTAGCATTTCCAGAAATGGCAATAAGTGCCTGAGCCTTGCCGTCAGCAATATTTTTTCTTGTAAGTTTAACACTTTCAGCCTGAACTCTGTTTTTTGTAAAAACACCTGCAACATTACAAGGTTTTTCAGAAAAAACAAGTGCAGTGTCATTCTTTGTTCTGCTTTCTTTTATGTGACACAAAATTCCGTTTGCCGTAAAACCGTTTGGAGCACAAACTCCGCCATCTATAAAATTAATTTTATGCATAAATATTCACCTGTTACGTATGTTTTTGTATATTTATACTGAATATACTCATAATATGCAATATATTTTCATTATTTTTTAATAATTATGCTATTTTTTATACAAAATCACTTTACTTCAGTCCACAAAATGCCAGTATGAGCTTTTTTGTCGACACCTTTTAATTCAAACATTTTTGGAGTTGTCACAAATTCATAGCCTTTTTCTTTTAAAACTGGAATAATTCTGTCTACAGCATCAACAGTTGCCTGATTTCCTTCCATTACGTGCAAAAGATACAAAAGTCCATCTTTTGCACCGGCAAGCATTCTTTCGTATCGTTCGTCAGCACTTACAGCTGGAACCCAGTCTTCCACACCGTAACCGCAAATAAAAGGAGTTGGAATAGTTTCGTGCATCAAATCATTTACATCAATAAAAGGAGGGCGGAAAAACTCCGGTTTTACTCCAGTTATATCAATAATAGCCTGGTCACATTTATTATATTCTTCAAGAATTTCTTCTTTCGAAAGTTTTGACATTCCAGGATGTGTCCATGAATGGTTTTGAATATCACAACCCATATCAAAAGCACGTTTTATCACTTTTTTATTTTCTTCGGAGATTTTATTTCCAATCAGATAAAAACTTGCCACAACATTATGTTTTTCCAGAATATCAAGCATTCTGTTCATAACATCATCACTTGCATTACAAGGTCCATCATCAAAAGTTAAAGAAATATATTTTGCCATTATATTAACCCCACAGTTTCATCAATTCCCATTCTTATATTCAGACACTGCACCGCAGCACCGCTTGCACCTTTTCCAAGATTATCAAACCTTGTGGTAATTATAATACGTTCGTCATTACCATAAACAAAAATCTGCATTTTATTTGTATTTGCCAGAGTATTTGCCGCGATGAACTGTTCTGTTAAAACTCCTTCACCCATAAAACCAGCAACCTGCACAAAATTACAGCTTTGATAATGAGAAGCAAAAAGTTCCCAGATATCCTTTGCAGTAACTTTATTAGAAAGAAGCCTTGAATGCAATCCAACAGTCACAGACATTCCCTGCACGTAATCACAAATATAAGGATTAAAAATCGGTTCAAAATCTAGCCCAGAGATTTTTTTGATTTCCGGTAAATGCTTGTGATTTTGAGTCAAAGCATAAAGACGAGGAGAAGAAAGTTCGGGATTTCTAGAAGAATCTTCATATTGAGCAATTGCTTTTTTCCCAGCCCCTGAATATCCGCTTACCGCATGAACACAAACAGGATAATCTTTCGGCATAATTTGAGATTTTACAAGAGGATAAAGAATTGCAATAGTTCCAGAAGCGTAACAACCAGGCACAGCAATTCTGTTAGACTTTTCAATTTTTTCTCTAAAACATTTATCCAGTTCAGGAAAACCATAAGCCCAGGAATCATTAGTTCTGTGAGCAGTCGATGCGTCAATAATCACAGTTTTTGGATTTGTGCATAAAGCAGCAGATTCAATTGCAGCCGCATCAGGAAGACAAAGAAATGTAAAATCAGATTCATTAATCATTTTTGCACGTTCAGCAGAATCTTTTCTTTTATCTTCGTCAATAGTGATTAATTCAATATCGTTTCTGTTGGCAAACCGTTCAAAAATTTTTAAACCAGTAGTGCCTTCTTTACCATCAATAAAAATTTTGTAAGCCATAGTAATGTTTATTATAGAAGAAAACAGATAGTTTCTCAATGGGAAAATAATGTTAAAATGCGAACGAAAGAACATGTTCGTGAAATCATATAGTCTGAATTTCGAGTTTAGTTGAGGAGCAGCCAAAGCAATCCAGAAATCAAATTTCTTGTCGTCCTTGTATTTACAAGAATGTGGATTTTATTCAATAAAATCATCGTCGGTAAATGTCATAGAGGTTATTTGTTCAGAAGAGTATTCACCATAGCAGATTTCAAATGTACTATATTCATTTATAAAACCTTGTTTATCACCAACTTCTAAAACAGAAAAAATAAATTTAAGTCTGTTTTTTACAGTTCCAGGGGAAACTTTTGATTTTATTGCTATAGCATCATATTTTACTTTGTTTTGAATTTGTATGAGCCAAAGTGCATCTCGAATAGTTAATTTGTTATAGTGTTTTAAGTTTAATTTTTTGCTGGAATTATTAATATTATAATCGTTTTGAATTGCAGCATTAAGAAAATAAATTATTAATAGAAAAATAAAAGAAAATCCTACTGTTTGAATAAAAGATTCAAAAAATATTTCTGAACCAAAACGTATTTGTGTAAGATTAAGTGCAATAAAAATCAAAATTGTAATAATGTTTTTTTGTTTTCGGTATTTGTTATAAAAGCCTCTTGCGTAAAGCATCGCTATACCTAAAATGTACATAAAAAGTCCCATAGTATTGTTTGGTTCAAAGAAAATGATGAATGTTGCATAATAAAATGAAATTAAAGAACAAATTCCAATTTTTTGCGGAGAAATGACAACTTTTGAAAGTAAAATAATACCCAATATAGCATCAAAATTATAAATACTTTCGAGAACAGTTGGATGTGAAAATGAATTTTTAAGAAAACAATTAATAAAAAGAGAGACTGATAAAATTATAATTGCTATTAACGAAAATATTCTAAATAACAAAAGTGCTTTTTTTGAATAAAAAGGTTTCTTTTTGTTTTTTTGGGACATTTGTTTTACCACTTCATTTTTGTTATTTCATGTAGAATTCCGTCTATTTCAGGAACTTCAATTTTGTTTATATCCCATAATAGTTTATTTTTAATTTGTTTATAATTCCAAGTTCCAGCAACAAAAGGATTATAAATCCCTTTTTCTTTATCTGATTTTTCTGTTCTTTTGTAGTTTTCTATCATAATCAAAGCTAGAATGTTCATTCCGTGTTCAATAATTGCTCTGTTTCCACCTTCAAAAGTAGAAATAAACGCTAGTCTATTGAATATATCAGAATCATCAGAAGGAACATGAGAACAATATTTTTGAAAACCATTTAATTCTGCAACATAAAGACATAAATGTGCAATTGCTGTACGTTCTGGTTCAATACAATTTGCTATAAACGGAATGGAAGCAATAAGTTTTGCGACTTTATTTTTTGAAAATTTTTCTTTTTCTTCTTTTGTGAATCTAAAAACATTTGAAAGCTCTGTTACAAGGTAGTCCCATTCGTTTAATTTCCAAACGTTATGGTCGTCTTTTAATGCTAAATTTGAATTATACATTTTTTATCCTCAAACTTTTTTTTTGTTATTTTAGTTTAACAAAAAATGTTTATTTGTCAATAAAATTATTTCTTTTTTTTGTCCTGTAGAAAATTGTAAAAAAGTCAATAGAAAAACAGCTTTTTTGGGGTAAAAAAAAGGTCATAAAAGGTCACATTTGAAAATTTGTACTTTTTATGACCTAGACAGCAGAAAAAATTGCGCTATAATGCGAATAATAAATCTTTCGTTGAAAGATAAAAAAGAGTTTTTGTTGTGAAGAACAAAAACTCCTAATAGATAGTTATCAAAGGACAACAAAATCCGTCTTTGAGACTATCACAAAATTTAAAAAGTTTCAATTAGTATTCCAATCAGTGGAAAATAATTAATTAATTTGTAAGCCTAACAATTTGTACTAGTTAGGCTTACTTAGGTACAGATATGAAAAGACGTTTTTTATTTTTTTTTAATTTTATTATTGTTTGTTGGTTGTAAAACTCCAAACGTCGTGCCTTTGTTAGAAAATGAAATTATATTTGATTATCGTCCAAATGGATATATGCCGCTTATTGTTTTGTATACTGAATTGTATTCAGATAAAAAAGTTAAATTAGAGTTCGAATTAGATACAGGTGGTGGCGAAAATATTCTTTCACAAAAGATAAAATAATTCAATTCGATTTAGAAAATAATTTGTTTAGAATAAAATAACAGAGATGGGAGTTAAGTATGTCATATTCTTTAGAATCAGTATATCTTGTTCGTAATGAATTAATAAGATTGATAATGAAAGCTGAAACAAAAAAGGAAAATAAATGTTTTTTTACTAATGGTTCGTTTTTGCCAGAAGAACAAATTGAACGTATACCGAACACATGGAATAATGATAATTATGTTGTAGTGTGTGATACTAAAATAGTTGCATATTTTGAAGCGACTTGGAATAAAGTGTTAAATGTTGTTGTAAGTTTCCGAAAATTGTTGTTGATTTTAGATTCTTCAACAAGGGTGTTTAGTCTTTTTGTAAAATCGGTTGTTGGAACCTTAGTATTAATATACTTTAAGAAAGCAGAAATTTCAAAAACTGTTTTTTTTTGTCAATAGAAAATGATGTTTTCTTAAAAAAATAA
>SAMEA3663026__coassemble_360_pt1 | contig 30433 bp, 28 predicted proteins | sample SAMEA3663026__metabat2_high_PE_017 | metagenome-assembled genome bin SAMEA3663026 (sample SAMEA3663026) | pig gut metagenome | biome: pig gut; feature: pig-associated habitat; material: faeces | place: France | collected 2012
TGCAGTTTGTCTTTATTACAGGCGTTACCCGTTTTGACAAAGTGAGCATTTTTTCCGATTTGAATAATTTGAACGACATCTCACTTTCTGAAAAATATTCTGCAATCTGTGGAATCTCTCAGGCTGAACTTGAATCAAATTTCGAGCCTGAAATTGAAGCAATGGCAGAAAAAAACGGCTGTTCCAAAGAAGAATGTATTGCCGAACTTAAAAAGAATTACGACGGTTACCATTTTTCTCAAGATGTGCGGACAGACATTTATAATCCATTCAGTTTGTTAAAAGCTTTTTCTGACTTAAATTTTGGAAGCTACTGGTTTGCAACTGGAACGCCCACTTTTCTTACAAAAATGATGCTGGACTCTGACTTTGACTACAAATCCCTGGAAGAAGGCGTTGAAGTAAGTCTTCGCACCCTTGAAAATTATCGCCTTACTTCAAGCGAACCGCTCCCAATGCTTTATCAGACAGGTTATGTAACGATAAAATCCTACGACAAAGAATTCCGAAGTTTCTTTTTGGGAGTTCCAAACGAAGAAGTAAAATACGGACTTTACGAAAGGCTTCTTCCATTATATGCAGGCTACACGCAGAATTCCGACAATATCGAAGTACTGAATTTTATCCGCGAACTCCGTGCCGGCAAAGTGAATGAATTCATGGAACGCATAAACAATATTTTCGCCTCAGCCCCAAAACAGACAAACCAAAAGCAGTATGAGCTGAATTGTCAGGCATTTGTGTGGCTCATTTTCAAATTGATGGGGGAATTTATACTTTGTGAAGTGCAGAATGGCAAGGGCAGAAGCGACGCCGTTGTGTGGCAAAAAGACGCAATTTATATCTTCGAGTTTAAAATGGACGGAAGCGCAAAAGAAGCCCTGGAACAGATAAACAGCAAGGATTACCCAATCGCCTACAAAAATGACGAGCGAAAAATCGTAAAAGTGGGTGTAAATTATTCCAGTGCAGAAAAGAAGCTGACAGAGTGGGTGATTGAGTAGGGAAAAATTCCCATTTGCTAATTTTTTTTTATTTTCATGTTAAAATATTGTTATATGCTTTCTCACAGCTTGAGAAAGCATTCAAAATTATTTATAATTTTTCTAACTTATTTTTAAGGGGAAAAAATGTCCTGCGGAGTCGATGAATACAAACGAATCAAAGCAATAGATGATGTTTTCAAGTTAGGCTACAAATCTTCTGTAAGGGAACTTTCTATTCACCTAAAACTTAAGAATCTACATGATCCTGCTAACGCCTTCGCCTGTGGTGTTAGTGAAAAGGTTTTGTATAAGGTGCTTACAGCTATGAAGAACGAACTCCATGTTCCACTAACCAAGGACCTACAAAACCGCTACTATTACGAGATATAATATTGTGTTTTCTCATTCCCAAGTCAAGGGAATGGATTAGAAAATGAAGCTTTATTTATCTACAACCTTTGTTACTTTGACACAGAAATTCTCATCGGGAATGACAATTTCGCCATAACTAATAATTCTGTTGTTTTTTAATAATCTTTACTGGTTCTATAATATTTTCATTTAATGGAACAATCCAACCTCTATCAAATTCGAGGTTATCAGCAGTTTTGCTGGTTCCGAAAATAACCAGGGCATTTAAAAAATTATCAAAGTTCTTTTCTTCGAGCTCAGTCATGTTTGATAATATGCGGGCAGCCTTGTATTATCCGTCATTTATAGTGCCTTCTGCTTCACCTACATATTTTTCGTCTTTAAGAACGTCGAGAGCTTCACCTCCAAGCTTATTTGTTTCGTAAATTTATTATTGATGGGTGTTGATGTAGTAAAGAAGTTTTACATGAAAGAAAAGTGTGTGGAGTTTATAAAAACAAATCAAAGATAACAGGTTAACAGATTTAAAATTTTATAGGAATTGATTTTTTGCGGTTGAAAAAATGTTTGTTAGGGTGTATTATTTTAATGGTGATTAAGAAAATGGTTATTAAAATAACGGGGATTAAAATAATATGAAGAATTTTTATGACCGCAAGAATGAACTCAATGCTTTAGAACAGATAGAAAAAAACTCTTTGATTTCTGCTAATTTTACAGTTATTACAGGCAGACGCAGAATCGGAAAGACTGAACTTTTAAAGAAATATATCAAAAAGAAAAAGAGCTGTTACCTGTTTACTAGCCGCACTTCTGAATCTCTTCTTTGCGAACAGTGGCAGAAAAATCTAGAAGAAGATATCGGTCTTAAAATCTTTGGAAAAATTACTTTGCTTTCTGAACTTTTTGAACAGATTATGCAGTATTCAAAGCAGGAACATTTTATTCTTGTTATTGATGAATTTCAGGATTTACAGACAATAAATCCATCTTTTTTCAGTCAAATGCAGAATATATGGGACAGCAACAAGAGAGAATCCAAAATAAACCTTATTGTCTGCGGTTCTGTTTATTCTATGATGAAAAAGATTTTTGAAGATGATAAGGAACCTCTTTTTGGCCGTGCTACAGGAAGAATAAATTTAACTCCATTTTCACCTTCTGTCTGCAAAAAAATTTTAAGTGACTATAACAAAAATTATACAAAAGAAGATTTACTGTGTCTTTATATGCTGAGCGGTGGTGTGGCAAAGTATATTTCTCTGCTTATGGATTCTGGCAGTACTACAAAGAAAAAAATGATTGAATATGCTGCAGGAATAACTTCTCCGTTTCTTATTGATGGTAAGGATGTTCTTGTAAGTGAGATGGGAAAAGATTATGGAATTTATTTTTCAATTCTTTCATTGATTTCCAGAGGGATGACGGCGCAGAGTGAAATCGATTCAGTGATTCAAAAAAATACAGGTGCATACCTTGCCAATCTTGATAAGGTTTATGATGTTATAAAACCTATTCGTCCATTGTATTCAAAAAGCGAAAGCCGTAATGCACGCTGGCAGATTACAGACAGCTATCTGCGTTTTTATTTCCGATTTATTTATGCAAATCAGAATCTTATAGAACTTGGTCAGTATGATTTATTGAAATCTGTCATCTTACGAGATTATGAAACTTTTACCGGAAAAACTTTAGAGCTGTATTTTAAAAATAAGATAAATGAAGAAAACGAGCTTACAAGAATTGGTGGATGGTGGGACCGTAAAGGTGAAAATGAAATTGATGTGATAGCAGTCAATGATTTTGAAAAGACCTGTTATATTTACGAAGTAAAACGTCAATCTGGCAAAATAAATCTTTCAAAAATGGATGAAAAAGTAGACAACTTTAAAAACGCAGTTAAATCTGAGATTGCCGGGTATTCAGTTAAAACATTTGGTTTGAGTATGGAAGATATGTAGAAAAAATGGGGCAGTGGTATGAGTTATCAACTGTATACTCGCTGCTGTAAATAAAATTAAGGTCTGTCCCCTTATTTTTCATACATATCATCAATTTCAATCAATTTGCAGTTTTTTGCATTTGCTTTTACATAATCTGTAAAGCCGGCGAGTGAAAAAATGCAGATGAGTGGATTTGTTGCAGGCAGATATTTTATTTTATCCATGAGTTTTTCATATTCTGGTTTATCAAACTGCGATTTTTTGAATTTACATTCTCCCACAAGAAGAATTTTTTTTGCGTTTTTTCCAATTACATCTATTTCTATCTGCTTTTGATTTTTTTCTTCATCAATAACTGTTGCCTGATAATCGGTTACTTCTGTAAGCAGTGGAAAACCGTCTGTTCCTGCGTGGAGCATCAGATATTCTCTTGCCATTTTTTCAAAAATTTTTCCCATAAAATCATGGATATGATCTTTTACTTCTGATTGAAAATAAAGTTTTCCTTTTTCCGCATTAATTAGGCTTGTTGCTCTGTTTACATAACGAAAATAGAATTCAAGCATTGAATCATTTAAAACATAGTATGGCTTTTTTGACATTCGTTTTTCCAATATTTCGGCTTTTGTCAGAATTTTTAATGGATAAGTGATGTCATCTGAACCAACACAACTGGCAATCTCATTGTTTTTTGTGTGTCCTGTTGCTACTGCTGAGATAATTGAATTGTACAATGCCGGACTCTGTCTTTCATTTGTAATCACAGTTTTGATTTGTTCATCAGAAAAATATCCGCCTATAGAATAAAACTGATTGATGATGTTTTCTTCAAGTGAAAGTTTTGTATCAAACTGTTCTATATATTTGGCAACTCCATTTGTAAGCCCGTAACAGATAGCTTTTTCTTCATTTGAATATGGTGAAAGAAATTCTGCTGTTTCAAGATAATTAAACGGCCGAAGTTTCAGTTCCAAATCACTTCGTCCATGCAGTGGTGCGGACTCAGAGAGAACTTCGTCTTTCATAAAGCTGACAAGGGAGCCGCATATTATGAAAAACATATTTCCTTTCTTCCAGTTTGTGTCTATCTGCTTTTGAAGAACGGACTGAATATAAGGGCACTGTTTTGCAAGGTAAGGATATTCATCTATAAAAAAGATTATTCTTTCTTTTTCTGCCTGTTTGCCTATAAAATCAAACAATTTTTCAAAAGAATTAAAATTAACTGTTCCAAGCAAATCAGGTGCAACGGCGGTGAGTACGGATTCTGTAAGCATAGAAAGCAGTTCTGCTTCTCCCCGTTCAACAGCGGTAAAGGATATACACTTGCAGTTATGGCCGCTTATGAATTTGTTTATGAGACTTGTCTTTCCGATTCTGCGGCGACCGTAGAGAATAGACATAACAAAGCCGTCTTTGTTGAATTTATTTTCCAGTATTCTAAGTTCTGTCGTTCTTCCTTTAAAATCATCTTTCATGAGTAACCTCAATTTATCTAAATACATTTAACCGAAATACATTTCGGCGAAATTCATTTCGGTTAAATGTATTATAACTGTTTTGTATGAAAAATCAAGGTGTTGTTGACATGTATTGTCGTCTTTTATAGGCAGCTTTTTTATCCGCTCAATAAAAAAAAAAATCATAACCAACCGCACATGTGTCAAATATATATCACACAACATGTATCATACATATTGACATTCATCTATATGGTCTGTATATTTATCATATTGATGTACATCGATATGAGGTGACTATGAATGATTTTGAAGTTTCAAAGATTTGCAGAGCGTTGGGAGATGAAAACCGGCTGAAAATTATTTCGCTTCTTGTTAAAGGTGAAAAATGTGCCTGCGAACTTCTGGAAAAATTCAGGATTACTCAGCCGACTCTTTCGCATCACATGAAAATTCTGTCAGATTGTGAACTTGTTCAAAGCCGTAAAGATGGAAAATGGACGTTTTACGAAATCAACTGCTGTCGTTTTAAGGAATTCAAGCAGTATTTTGAAGCAATTCAATGCTGGAAAGACAATCTGCCTGCATCTTCTGGTGACGGCGGAAAATCCTGTTGTTGCGGCAATCACTAAAAAGTGGAGAATTGATTATGTGGAATTTTATTCAAAATCAGATATTAGGAATGGCTTGGCTTAAATCCTGCGTTTCGTTTTTATTTCTTAAACTTGGCATGAGCGAAGATTCCATCTGGACGCACACAATCACTTTTTTCGTTTACGATGTAATCAAAATCACGATTCTTTTGTGCGTATTGATTTTTATTATTTCTTACATTCAAAGTTTTTTTCCGCCTGAGCGCAGTAAAAAAATTATGGGCAGATTCGGTGGGCTTGGTGCAAGAATTATTGGTGCCCTGCTTGGAACAATTACACCGTTTTGCAGCTGCTCTTCAATTCCTATTTTTATCGGTTTTACAACGGCTGGACTTCCTTTGGGCGTAACTTTCAGCTTTTTGATTTCTTCTCCAATGGTTGATCTTGGAAGTCTTGTTCTTTTGATGAGTATTTTTGGCTGGAAAATTGCGGTGCTTTATGTAATTTTTGGACTGGTGATTGCGGTTATCGGCGGAACTGTGATTGAACATCTTCATATGGAAAATCAGATTGCAGATTTTATTCAGCAGGCTCGCAATACAAAAATGCCGGAACTTCCAGAAATGAAAACTACAATTAGGGACAGACTTAAAATCAGCTGGAATGCAATGCGTTCGACTTTGCGAAAAGTTTTTCCCTACATTCTGATTGGAGTTGCCGTTGGAGCTGTCATTCACAACTGGATTCCTGAAAACTGGATTATCAGTTCCCTTGGAAATAAAAATCCATTTGGCGTAATTCTTGCAACTGTTTTTGGCGTTCCAATGTATGCCGATATTTTTGGCTGCATTCCGATTGCTGAAAGTCTGCTTGAAAAAGGTGCTTTGCTTGGTGTAGTTTTAAGTTTTATGATGGCAGTTACAACATTAAGTTTTCCGAGTGTTGTAATGTTGAGTAAAGCCGTAAAACCAAAACTTTTGACAATTTTTATGGCAATCTGCATTTTAGGAATTGTGATTGTGGGGTATGCTTTTAATTTATTGCAAGGTGTGATTTTGTAAAGAGGCTTAATTTCAGTTTTTGATTTTAAACCGTGGCAAGGATAGTAGCCCCGCCGAAGGCGTCCACTGGACTGAGCGAAGCGAGGGAAGCGGATGAGCGTTAGCGAAGGGCGGATAGCCTGTTTTTTGCGAAGCAAAAAGCCACCCAAAAAAAATTCAAAACTAAACATTTGGACTTTATTTATTTTATGGAGGAAAATATGGAAATCAAATCTATCGAACCAATCAAATCTATTAAAATTTTAGGTCGTGAAGGCTGCAGCAACTGTTCAAGAATGTTTCAGGACACTATCGACATTGCAGCAGAAAAAAATCTTGTTGCAGACATTCAACATGTGACAGATTTGGAACAGGTTATGAAGTACGGGGTAATGTCTCTTCCAGGTCTTGTAATTAACGAAAAAGTTGTAAGTTACGGACGAATATTGAGCAAAAATGACATTAAAAAGTTTTTGGGATTGTAAGTTATTTTAAAAGATTTCGAAAATGAAACGAAGTGAAGTTATAAAACTAATCAGTGAAAATTACTCTGTAAATGCGGAATATCTTTGGGACGGAGAAACGCATGCTGTGTTCAGACATCCTGTCAGCAAAAAATGGTTTGGGATTATTATGGAGGTGAAGAAAAAAAATCTTCATCTTGAAAATTGTGAGTGCAGTGACAAAACTGAAGATGTCATGAATGTAAAGTTGAATCCGGTTTTAATTGAAGATTTGCTTCATGAAGAAACATTTCTTCCTGCCTACCACATGAACAAAAAATACTGGGTGACTATCAGGCTTGATTATGTTACAGAAACCGCACTGAAAAAATTTATAGAAGAAAGCTGGAATCTTGTAAAACCTGGGGGGAAAAGAAAGGGGAGCTGATTTAAGGTTTATTAAAAACTTTAAAACGGCTGAGTCAAGGCCCTGAGCGATAGCGTGCCTTGACCAGACGTATTGAAGTTAGGGGAGGGGAAAATTTGAACTTGAAAGCTTGGAATTCTTTTCGAATTTCGGGCTTTTTTTTTTATAAAAAATCCTCCTTTTATCACTTTTTCGTGATATAATGAAAAAAAGGTGTATTATGAATGTAGATTATAAAAAACTTTGGAACAAACTTGCCGAAATGGGGATTAAAAATAAAACTGCTCTTATTCCAATGGCAGGAATTTCTACGAATATTTTAGCTAAGTTGGGCAAAGGAGACTACATCTCTATGGAAAGTATGAAGAAAATTTGTGTTGCTCTGGAATGTGATGTTGGCGATATTTGTGTGCTGAATGAACGGGTTTCGAAACAAAAATAACTGCGGTGTCATTCTTTGGCACTGTAACGGTGTATAATAAGTCATGGAAGATTAATATATGAAGAGTTACATTACAGAAGATGAAATTGAACAAGCTTTGATAAAAAAATTAAAGGCCGCTCCTTTTAATTATGATATTATTCTGTGTGATCCTAGTTTGGAAGCAAAAGATGATATTAATGATGGAACTAATCGGGAATCTGTTTCTCAGTGTGTTCTTCCAAATATTCTTAAAACATCATTGAAACGCATTAATCCAAATATCAGTGATGAAAATATTGAAGCAACTGTAAAGGATCTTTCTAGAAATTTTACGGGAACAGATATTGTTCATACAAACTATGTTCTTTACCAGAAGATTAGAGAAAGCATAAAAGTAACAGAAAAGCGAAATGGTAAAGATGAATTTGATTTCGTAAAACTTATTGATTTTGAAAATCCGGAAAATAATACATTTACAGTTGTATCTCAGATGTGGATAAAAGGTCCATTTATTTACCGCCGTCCAGATGTTCTTATTTTTATAAACGGTCTTCCAGTTGTTTTCATTGAACTTAAAAATGAAACTGTAAAAATTCAGGAAGCTTATAATAAGAACCTTATAAACTATAAAAAAGACATTCCAAATCTGTTTGCCTTTAATCAGATTTGTGTTCTTTCTAATGGCCGAGAAACTCGCATTGGTGCTTTTAATGCTGATTATGAATTCTTTTTCCAGTGGTTAAAACCAACTGATGAAAAAGAGAAAATTAATCGTAAGCAGATTGAGGCAGATGGAATTTCTCTTGAAATCTTTGCAGAAGGTTTATTAAAGAAGGAAAAACTCCTTGATTACATCGAAAACTTTATTTTGTTCGATAATCAGAAGATTAAAATTATTGCAAAAAATCATCAGTTTCTTGGTGTAAATAATCTGTTCCGCCAGATGCTAAAGCGAGAAGAACTTAAAGGAAAGCTTGGTGTTTTCTGGCATACACAGGGTTCTGGAAAATCTTATTCAATGGTTATGTTTGCTCGTAAAGTTATGAGAAAGCTAACTGGGAATTTTTCTTTCTTAGTGATTACAGACCGAGATGATCTTGATACACAGATTCATAAAACATTTGTTCGAACTGATGTTATTAAATCCAGTGATGTAGTTCAGCCTGCAAATAGTGAAAAGCTCCGTGAATACCTTGGAACAAATCAGAAATTTGTATTTACACTGATTCATAAATTCCGTTATGACAAAAAAAAGGAATATCCGATTCTTTCTACTCGTGATGACATTATCGTAATGGTTGATGAAGCCCATAGAACACAGTATGCAGATTTAGCAGAAAATATGAGACGAGGTCTTCCTAATGCCAACTTTGTTGCATTTACAGGAACACCATTGTTAGGTTCTCAGAAACTTACAAATCAATGGTTTGGAGATTATGTTTCAGAATATAACTTTGCACAGGCTATTGAAGATGGTTCTACGGTTCCTCTTTTCTACAGTCGTCGTGTTCCAGAAGTTGGTTTGCAGAATAATTTTCTTGATGATGATGTAGTAAAAATTGTTGAAGAAGAAAAGCTCAACGATAGAGAAGAAGAAGCACTTGAAAATGCAAAATCCAAGATTATCGAAGTTCTGGATAGAGATGACCGCCTTGAAAAAGTTGCTCAGGATATAGCTCATCATTTCCCGCGTCGAGGATTTCTTGGAAAAGCAATGGTTGTTTCTGTAACAAAATATACGGCTGTAAAAATGTATGACAAAGTTCAGAAATACTGGAAAATTGAAATTCAAAATCTCTATAACGAAAGAAATTCAATTTCCCCAAGTGACAAAGAAAATTTGAAAAAAATTAATGAAATGATTGATTACATGGAAAAAACAGAAATGGCAGTAATCATTTCAGAAGAAGCTGATGAAGAAAAAAAATTCAAGAAGAAAGGCCTTGTTATAAAACCTCATCGTGATTTAATGAATGCTAAAGATAAAGATGGAAATGACATTGAGGACCGATTTAAAAGTGCCCATGATCCGCTTAGATTAGTTTTTGTTTGTGCCATGTGGCTTACAGGTTTTGATGTTCCAAGCCTTTCTACTTTGTATCTTGATAAGCCAATGAAGAGCCATACTCTTATGCAGGCAATTGCCAGAGCAAACCGTGTTTATCCAGAAAAATCGGCAGGTATTATTGTAGATTATGTGAATGTTTTTAAATACATGAATGAAGCTTTGGCTGAATATGCAACTGGTGATGATACAGGAGAATATCCTGCAAAAGATATTGAAGCTTTGATTATCGCTTTGGATGCTTGTATTAATGAAGCAGACAATTTTATGTCGTCAATAAATGTTGATTTGAATCAGATTGTTACAGAAAAAGAAACATTTTCAAAATCAAATTTGATTCTTGATGCATACGACAAAATTGTAGATACAGAAGACAAAAAAAATAAGTTCAGAGTTCTTACAAACACAATGCTTAATCTTTATGAAGCAAGTAAACCGGAAATCTTTGAAAGGACTCCAAAATGGGGAAACAAAAAATTCGCTCCATTAAAGTATCTTCACGATTTATATACAAATGATATAGATCAGGAAAAGCTGGATAAAGCAAAAGAAAGATTAAGCGGAATTCTTGATAAAAGTATTTCAAGTCAAAATCCAAATGAACCTGATGCAACAGGCAAAGCTGATTATTCAATTCATGAATACAAAGTTATCGACCTTTCAAAGATTAATGTTGATGAATTAAGAAAAGAACTAAAGACTGCTCAATACAAGGCAATAGAAATTGATGACATTAAAAAATTTATAGAAATCGCCTTAAAAAAACTTGTTGAACAGAACAAAGAACGCATAAAGTTCAGTGAAAGATACAAGGCAATAATCGACCGTTACAACGCCGGCGGCAGTGAAAACGAAGATTATTATGAACAGCTTCTTGAGTTTATGGAACAGCTTAAAAAAGAAGCTACAAGAGCAGAAACAGAAGGACTTTCAGAAGAAGAACTTGAGCTTTATGACTTACTTATAAAGGGCAAAAAACTTACAAAAGATGAAGAACAAAAAGTAAAACTTGCAGCAAAACATCTTTTTGCTACATTAAAAGAAAATAAAGAAAAACTTTTGATTGTAGACTGGTATAAAAATGAACAGCCAATTAAGAAGGTACAGGATGTAATCGAAGAATCTTTGGATAAAGATTTACCTGATTCTTATGATAAAACTTCTTTTGAAGCCAAAACAAAACTTATATTAAATCACTTTGTAGATATGGCCGTACAGGGATATGGTTGGATTGCAGCATAGGGTGGGATTATGACAGATAAAGAATTAAAAGAATTACAGGACAAACTTTGGGGGGCGGCTGATATTTTACGCAGTGGTGCTCACTTGGCAGCAAACAAATTTGGACAGCCTATTTTAGGTTTAATCTTCCTGCGTTATGCAGATATCCTTTATAAACAGCATAAAGAAGAAATCGAAGAAGAATTCAATTCATTAAAGGGAACTCGCCGTGAAAAGAATGTAGAAGATATTGCCATTGAAAAATGTGGATTTTATCTTCCCGAAGAAGCAAGCTATACAAAAATCAATGCAGCTCCTGATACTGCTGAAAAAGCAACTCTCGTAAAAAAAGCAATGGAAGCCATTGAAAAGTATAACAAACAAATGGTTGGAGTTCTTCCTAAAGAAGTTTATGGTCAGTTGGTTCCAGAGGAAGAACCTGATTTATTAAGTCGCATTATGCGTATCTTTATGGATATTCCAGAAGACATTGGAATCGATTTATTCGGGCAGATTTATGAATACTTTTTGGGAAACTTTGCTTTGGAAGAAGGTAAAGGTGGTGGAGCTTTCTATACACCTGCAACTGTAGTTCGTTACATGGTAGAAGTTTTAAAGCCAGAATACGGAAACAAAAAATTCTTAGATCCTGCTTGTGGTTCTGGTGGTATGTTTGTTCAGGCTGCCCGCTACATGCACAATCATAATCAGAATGCCGCAACAGACGATATTATGCAGTTTGTTTGTAACGGTGTTGAAAAAGAGCCAGATACAGTTAAACTTGCAAAAATGAATCTTCTTTTGAACAATGTTCGCGGAGAAATCACAGAAGCAAACTCATTTTATTCTGACCCTTACGATGCATACGGAAAATACGATTATGTAATGGCAAATCCTCCTTTTAATGTTGATGAAGTTGTTTATGAAAGAATTAAGGACGATAAACGCTTTAATGAATATGGACTTCCAAAAAATAAATCAAAATCTGGCAAAAAAGATGATAAAAAAGAAACTGTTCCAAATGCAAACTATCTTTGGATCAGCTACTTTGCAACTGCCTTAAATGACACAGGAAAAGCTGCTTTGGTTATGGCAAACTCTGCTAGCGATGCAGGAAACAGCGAATACGAAATCCGTAAAGCAATGATTGAAAAAGGTATCATCAAACAGATGGTAACTTTGCCAAGTAATATGTTTAGTACAGTTACTTTGCCTGCAACTTTATGGTTCTTTGATAAACAAAAATGCAATTCTCCTAAGAAAGATGAAATATTATTTGTTGATGCCCGCAATGTATTTACACAAGTAGACCGTGCTCACAGAAAATTCAGTGATGAGCAGATTAAAAATCTTGGAATCATTACTCGTCTTTATGAAGGTGACACACAGGCATTTACAAATTTGGTTGCAGAGTATCAGAAGAAAATTGATGATGTAAAAGTAAGATATGAATCAGCATTGGAAGAAGAAAACCGCAGTTTTGATGCTTTTTATCCAGAATTTGAAAAGCAGATGAAAGACAAAAAGAATGGTGGAAAAGAACTTGCTGCAAGTAAAGAACAACATCGGATTATCCTTGAGAAGATTGAATTTGAGTATAAAGAAACAACAGAATATTTTACAGCTCAGATAAACTGGCTCAAAGAACGATTCCCAGAAGGCGTTTACCAGGATGTAATTGGTCTTTGCAAAGTTGCAAAACTTAATGGCGAAGACGGAATTATAGATCAGGATTATTCATTGAACCCAGGCCGTTATGTTGGCGTTGTAATTGAAGATGACGGAATGACAGAAGCAGAATTCAAAGAAACAATGATTGGAATGAATGAAGAACTTTCTAAATTGAATGCAGAAGCAAAACGGTTGGAAAGTGAGATTGAAAGTAATTTGAAGGGGTTGTTTTAATTATGGAATTAAACGAAATCAAAAACGGAGAAAGCCGTACATTAGAATTCAAAAAAGAACTTCCTCAAGATTCTTCAAAATGGATTAAAACCATTGTTGCCTTTGCAAACGGTGCTGGAGGAAAACTGAATGTAATTGAAGGTTGGGGAACAGTTTTAAAGCGAATCATAGATTTTTGCAAGGAGAAGAATGTTGAGCCACTAGTTTTTGAAGAAATTGCAGGAAATAAGAACAGGACTTATGTTTTTAAAATGGCAATTGATAGTTGATAATGGAGAAGTGACGCATGCTTGAATTAAATTTTGAAAACCTTTCTGAAACTTTATTGAACTTGAATAAAGTTTTTGAAGATGGAACTGCAAAAGCTATAAATCGAAATATTACCGCAAGAAACTGGCTTGTTGGTTATTACATTGTGAATTACGAGCAGAATGGTAAAGACAGAGCGGAATATGGAGAAAAAATAATTAGAAAGTTGGCAGATCGTCTGAATAAAAAATCTTTGTCTTACAGGAATCTGCAACTGTATAAGCAATTCTATCTGGAATTTAAAGTTCTCGAAAGCCCTATAAAAACTTACATTTTAGATGAATTTAAGTCTGAAGAAACGTTGATTTCTAATGCAAATTTAAATCTTATTGAAGAAAAATCTGATTCAAAAGATTCTGCAAACAGTGTTTGCACAATTCAAGATAACAAGGAAATTCACATTCCTGCCGAATTATTATTTAAGAACATTTCGTATTCTCATTTTACACTGATAATGGGTGTTGAAAATCCCCTTGCAAGAACCTTTTACGAGATTGAAACAATAAAAGGCGTTTGGACAGTTCGTGAATTAAAGCGACAAATTGACACAAATTATTTTGAACGTTCTGCAATCAGCACGAATCCAGAAAAAATGAGCCTTGCAGTTCAGTCCAAAACCCAGAAAATGAATTTGCAGGATGTTATAAAAACACCTTATGTCTATGAATTCCTTGGTTTAAAAAACAGCGAAGTTATTGATGAAACTGATCTGGAAAATGCATTGATGAATCATCTTGAAGAATTCCTGCTGGAACTTGGAACCGGATTTTGTTTTGAAGCCCGGCAAAAAAGAATTGTTGTAGATGATGACTATTTTTTTTGCGACTTGATTTTCTATCATCGAATCTTGAAATGCCATGTTTTAATAGACTTGAAATCGTCAAAAATCAAATATGACGACATAGCCCAGATGAACCTTTATCTTTCCTATTATAAGAAAAATGTGATGCAGAAAGATGATAATCCGCCGGTAGGGATCTTGATGTGTACAGAAGCCGGAAAGGAACTTGTGGAATATGCCAGCAACGGAATTGACGAAAAACTTTTTGTTCAAAAATATAAATTAAATCTTCCTGAATCTGAAAAACTGACTGAATGGCTGAAAAGCGAAGTTGAAAAGTTGACTAGGTGATAGCTGATAATGGAGAAGTGAAAAATGGAAGACTGGCAAGATAATAAACTAGAAGAAATCTCAAAAAATCTTGAAAAGAAAGAAATATTCTTTTTTGATGAACTTTCCGACTATGTAAAAAATCTACATTCAGTTGCATACTCTTCTGCGGTTAAGGCTATAAATCGCTTTGCTACAATCAGAAATTTTTTGATTGGTTTTTATATTGTTGAATATGAGCAGAACGGAATGGATAACAATCTTTTTGTTTCAACATACAAATTGACTTTGCCAGATCCAAAGGTTTTGGAAGAGTTTTTATTGAATGAATTAGAAAACGAAGGATGTGTGTGATGAAAGAAGAGTGGAAGAAGAATTGTGTCATGCTGGATTTGATTCGGCATTTTATGAAAATAATTTGAAAGGAATGTTTTAAGAGAGGACTTAGGAATGATTATTTTATATCATGGAAGCAATCAGCCTGTTGAAAATCCAAAAATATTGGAATCTAAACGGGCTTTAGATTTTGGAGCAGGATTTTATTTAACTTCAAGCATTAACCAAGCAGAAAAGTGGGCAAAATCTGTAACATTGCGTCGTGGAATTGGAAAATCTATATTAAATATTTTTGAGTTCAATGAAAATGTAAATGATTTGAAAGTTCTAAAATTTGAGAAAGCAAATGGTGACTGGTTGGATTATGTTGTAAAAAATAGAAAGAAAATGCCTCTTATTGAAAATTACGATTTAATAATTGGACCTGTTGCAAATGATTCTACATTGCCTGTTATCAATGACTATATGGACGGAAAATATACAAAAGAAGAAGCCATAAACCATTTGTTGCCGCAGAATATGAAAGATCAATTTGCTTTTGCAACTGAAAAGGCTCTAAAATATTTGAAATTTACAGGAGTAAAAGAAATATGAAAAAGACAAATTCTCGTTATCTTGATTTTTTCGACCGTAACGTTTCAAAGATGATTTGTGAAAAATACGGAATGTCGGAAATGGAGTCCATTCGTTCTTTTTTGACTTCTGAAACTTATGAAATGCTCGAAACAGAAGAAACTGAAATTTTTACAATGAGTCCTTTTGCAGTTTTTGATATGTGGGAATGCGAAAAAATTTCTGGTAATCCAAGAATGTCAGTTTACATAAGGGAAGTCTAAAATGAGTAAAGAAAGCGAGTTTTTTATTTATCTTATAGAACGATACGCAGAATATAAAAATTCTTCTGCTCCAGAAATCCTTACTCAATGGGACTCTCTTGGCATTACAGAAATGATTTACAATCTTTATGAAATGTATCATTGCGAGTCTCTTGAAAATGCCTTTGATGACATTGATGAACTTGTGAAGGAAAAACAGGGAAGTTGATAATTGAAAATGTAGAATTGAAAGAAGAGTGGAAGAAGAATTGTGTCATGCTGGATTTGATTCGGCATTTTATGAAAATAATTTGAAAGGGTTGTTTTAATTATGGAATTAAACGAAATCAAAAACGGGGAAAGCCGTACATTAGAATTCAAAAAAGAACTTCCTCAAGATTCTTCAAAATGGATTGAAACCATTGTTGCTTTTGCAAACGGTGCTGGAGGAAAACTTTTGATTGGTGTTTCAAATAAGGGAGAAGTAATTGGAATTCCACAAGAAACAGATATATTTTCTCTTAGAGATAAAATCAGCGACACAATCGGTCAGATGTGTGAACCTCAGATTATGTTTGATATTTATCAAGAATCTGTTGTGGATAATGTTATTGTTGTTGTTGAAGTTTTTCCTGGAAATGACACCCCATATTATATTAAGTCCTTGGGGAAGGAAAACGGAACTTTTATCCGTCTGAATGCAACTACCCGTAATGCTGATTGGACAACTTTAGATGAACTGGAACTTAGGAAAAAACGGAGATATTATGATGAACTTCCAATGACAGAACTTGAAGTTACTGATTCTGATATAGAATACTTGTGTTCAGATTTTTCTTCCAGAGCAAAGATTCAAATCACAAAAGAAAATCTTCTGAATATGCATCTGATTCAGAAAATTGAAAATAACCTTGTTGCAACAAAAGCCTACGCTATTTTTTTGGGAAAGCACGATTATCTTTCAAGAATTCAATGTGCAAGATTCAAAGGAACAGAGCGTGTTCATTTTATAGACAAAAAAGATTTTGAAGGTCCGCTGTTGGAACAGATTGATGGGGCGTACAAGTTTGTCCTTGGACATATAAATATGGCAATTGAAATTAACGGTATTGTTCACGATGAAATTTATGAACTTCCTACACAGCCAATCCGTGAACTTATAGTAAATGCAGTGATTCACAGAAATTATATGATGAGTTCCAGCGTTCAGGTAGCAGTTTATGATGACAGAGTTGAAATTTCAAGTCCGGCCAGTTTGTACGGAAGTTTGACTTTGCAGGAAGCTCTTGCCGGTCGTTCTTCAATCAGAAATAAAATTCTTGCCAGCGTTTGCGAAAAACTGAATGTAATTGAAGGTTGGGGAACTGGTTTTAAGCGAATCATAGATTTTTGCAAGGATAAGAATGTTGAGCCACCAGTTTTTGAAGAAATCGGTGATTTATTGAGGGTGAATTTTTATAGACCGAGTTATAAAAAATCGGCGATAAATGACCCAATAAATGACCCAATAAATGACCTAATAAATGACCCGATAAATTTATTTGACCTTATAAAGCAAAATCCAAGTGGAAGTTATGAAGATTATGCACAAAAATTAAATGTTTCTTCTGCTACTATTAAACGAAAAATTGCAGAACTAAAAGCTGAAGGCAAAATAGTTCGTAAAGGTTCAAACAAAAAAGGTTTTTGGGAAATTGAAAGTTGAAAATGAAAATAATTTGAAAGGGATGTTTTAATGATAGAGTATAAAGTAGAAACAATAAATGATTTATGCATAAAGATAACAGATGGATCTCATTTTTCTCCGGAACATGAAGAAACTGGTGAATATCAAATGTATTCTGTAAAGGACATGGATTATAATGGTTTCTTAAATTCTGATTGTAAGATGATTGGGAAAGAAATGTTTCTTAAATTAGCTAAATCAGATTGTAGACCATTAAAGAATGATATTTTAATTGCAAAAGATGGTAGTTATTTAAAATGTGCATTTAAAGTTAAAGAAGATTTGAATGCTTGTATTTTATCCTCTATAGCGATATTACGACCAAATATCAAAAATATAGATCCTGATTATTTCGTGTATTTAATGCGATCAAAAACAATAAAAAGTGCAATGGCAAATTATGTTTCAGGGTCTGCCTTACCTAGAATTATTTTATCAGATTTCAAAAAAATGAAATTAAAAATGATTTCAAATGTTGAAATACAGACAAAAATCTCAACTATCCTCTCCCGTTACGATGAAGCAATAGAAAACAACAATAAACGCATCAAACTCTTGGAACAGATGGCACAGAATCTGTATAAAGAATGGTTTGTGCGCTTCCGTTTTCCAGGCTGGCAAAATGTAGAGTTTGAAAATGGGATTCCTTCAACATGGCATCAAGGAAGACTTTCTGAATTATTAGAATTTAAACGAGGCAAAAATATTACTGCTGATGAAATGGTAGAAGGAGAAGTCCCTGTTATATCAGCAGGAATTGCTCCATCTGGTTATCATATAAAAGCTAATGTAAAAGGAACTTCATTAACAATAAGTTCATCTGGTGCTAATGCAGGGTATTTGTCTATTCATTATGAAGATATTTGGGCTGCAGATTGTATGTTTATTACAGAAGAAAATACCAAAAATATTTATTACTTGTATGAATTATTGAATAACATAAGACTAGTTATATTAAATCAACAAAGAGGTGCTGCACAACCTCACGTTTATTCAAAGGATATTAATAATCTCAGATTATGGATTCCTAACGAAGAATTGAGAGAAAAGGCAAATAAATTATTAGAACCTATTCACAAAGAAATATATCAATTACAACAAGCCAATCAAAATCTAGCAAAACAGCGTGACTTGCTATTGCCAAGACTTATGAGCGGGAAATTGGAAGTAAAATAATTATGAGGAAGGATAAAAAATGAGTTATTCGGCAGAACAAAAGACAATACGAGATTTATTTAATTCGCAATTATATAGAATACCTAGAAATCAAAGGAAGTATGTATGGAACAAAGACAACTGGGAAGATTTATATCTTGATATAGAATATGCAACGAATCATGAATTATCCCATTTTATTGGAAGTATTGTTCTTTTGAAAGATAAAAAGAAGGTAGCAGGATTACCTTCTTTTACAGTAATTGATGGGCAACAGCGTATTTTTACTTTGACTATATTTCTAGCTTCGATTATGTTTTCAATGAAAAAATATCAATTAAAGAATGATTTTTTTGGCACAGAAAAATATCTTTTTGCAAAAGATGATAAAAATGAAATACATAATATCTTCCATTCTAGTTATCATATTGGGTTAGAAAAAATACTGACTGGTTTATCTGATTTGGAGTTTTCGAGTTCAAATCAGATAACAACATTTATTAACATAAATGTTACAGATAAAAAACGAGATAAACCTATTATAGAGGCTTTTACTTTCTTTTGTACTAAAATTGAGAATTTTATCGAATTACATAACAATGATGTTTCTTGCATTACTTTGTTAAGAGATGGAATTGTTAATATTGAATATGTAAGAATTGAAGCAACTACAGAAGAAGATTCGTACACAATTTTTGAGATACTAAATGCGAGAGGACAGAATCTTTCAGATCATGAATTATTAAAGAATTATGTTATGAGATACATTCAACCTAAAGAAAAAGTAGATTCTGTTAGGCAAGAATGGGAATCAATGGAAAAGGAATTAGGTAAAGGTATTAATAAATATCTATTACATTATTTAATCCATAAATACAAAATCGATGATGTTGACAGAAAAGATTCTTATAAGGCTATTAAAAAATTTGTCAAATCTAATGAAATTGAAAAGTTTTATAAAGATTTTATTTTGAAGGCAAAATATTATTCTAAAATATATAGTCCAATATTAAAAGATAGCGATGATAATCAAGTTTGTTCTAAACTAGAATACAAAATTTTCCGATTTTTTAAAACTAAAAAACAGGAACAGTTTAGACCTGTAATTTTGAGTTTGATGCATCAAAAAGATTTAGGAAAACTAACAGAAGATGAATACAATAAATCTTTAATTTTTATAAAAAAGTTTTTTATTTGTTATACTCTCATTGGTAAAGAAAAATCAAATACAATAACAGCATTGGTTGTTGGATATGCAAATAAATTAGAAACAGAATATTCAAATGACCTAATGGATTCATTTTATCAGAGTTTTAAAGATAGAATTCCAAACAAAGAATGGTTTAAAAAAGTTTTTTCAACAATTGGATATTCAAATCATTTTAAGTTTTATATGGAAGCAAAAGAAACTGAAAAAGCAAGACTTGTTTTAGAAGTTTATGAAGAATATCTAGGTAATAAAAATATCAATGATTTTACAGTCGAACATATCTTCCCAGATTCACAAGGGGAAGAAAATTCGAATATTGGTAATTTACTCCCTCTTGAAAAAGAATTAAACGAGAAATGTGATAATTTACCGTTAAAAGATAAAATTCAATATTACAAACAATCAGAGTTTAATAGTGTAAAAAAATTCGTTTCTAGATATGAAAGTGATTTAAGTAAATATACTATTGAAAATCGACGTAAACATTTAGCAGAAGATTTTTATAAAATGATTTCAGAATAGAAGAGGAGCATAAACCATGTCTAAACTAAACATCGATCAAAAAACAATTGCCGGTCTTTTTGCCGACAAAAAATCAGATTTTTTAATCCCAGACTATCAGCGTCCATACGCATGGGAAGATACAGAATGTCAGACATTATGGGAAGATATTTTTAACTTTGCTTTTCCTGATAATGATTATTCAAAATTTGACAGCAACAGTGATGAATACTTCTTGGGTCCTATCGTAACTTTCAAAAATGATTCAAACAAAATGGAAGTAATTGATGGACAGCAGCGTTTAACAACTCTTATGCTTTTACTTCGTGCATTTTATGAAAAATTTGGAATGATGCAGGATGAGAACTCAAAGAAAACTCGCGAAAATCTTGAAAAGTGTATCTGGAAAACAGATGAGTTTGGAACACCTGATAAATCAAAATTAAAGATTGACTCAGAAGTTGCAACTGATAACGATAAAGACGAGTTCTTGAATATATTGAAACTTGGTGCTGCTCCTGATGAAATGAAGAGTAAATATGCAATCAACTATAGATTTTTCCAGAAGCAGATAAACGAATTCTTGCTGAAATTTCCAAGTTATTTTTCTTACTTACCAACTCGTATTTTAAATAACTGTATTCTTCTTCCTATTGAAGCAGAAAGCCAGGATACAGCACTACGAATCTTCTCTACATTAAATGACCGCGGTTTACCACTTTCTGATGCAGATATTTTTAAGGCTCAGTTCTATAAATATTATACAAAGAAAGGTGAAAAGGATGATTTTATAAAACGCTGGAAAGCTCTTGAAGAATTATCATCTAAAATCTTCCATCCAATTACTGGAACTCCAATGGATGAACTTTTTACTCGCTATATGTACTATGAACGAGCTTGTCAGAAGATAAAATCTTCTACTACAGAAGCTTTGCGCAAATTCTATGAGAAGGACAGTTATTCATTACTTAAAAAGGATAAAACACTGGATGATTTGGAAGCTCTTGCAGACTTCTGGAATGATGTTTCAAATCAGGATAGAGAAAGATTCAGTGATGAAGTTCTTCGTCGTCTTTATGTATTGAATTATGCACCTAACGGAATGTGGAATTATTTTACTTCTGTATATTTTATGCAGAATAAAGATGCAGACGGTAAACTTGATGATGTAAAATTCTGTGAATTCCTTACAAAGATTACAGCTTTCATTTGGACTTATGCAGTTACAAATCCTGGTGTAAACGCACTGCGTACTCCTGTTTATGCCGAAATGGTAAATCTAGTAGAAGGAAAAGCTGTTGAATTTGCAGATTTCAAATTTGAATCAGTAACCGTAAAATCAATGTTCAACAATTACTATTTTAGTAATGGTCGTCCAATTACAAAATCAATGCTTACATGGTGGGCATTTAATAATCCAAAGCAGCCATTACTTTCTCTTGAATCTGTATTCGAAATTGAACATATCTTTGCAAAAAAACGGCAGGAAAACGAAAAATCTCTATCTAATGCGAAACTGCTTGAATCATTGGGTAACAAAGCTCTGCTTGAAAAAAAGATTAACATCAGAGCTTCTGACTACAGATTTGAAGACAAAAAGAAGTATTACAAAGGTTTTACAAACGACAAAGGTCAAAAGAAAGAGGGAACAAAAATTGTAGAACTTCAGGATTTTGCAACTAATAAAACCGATTACACTGAAGCTGATATTACATCAAGACATGATTTAATCATTGATACATTTATTGATTTCTTGAAGCAAAATCATTTGTTAAAGTAGGAAATTATGCCAAAATCACACAACCCATTCACCTTAGACTTCGGCAAATACGTCTTCCGAATGTTCTTGAGCGAAGTTGACCACGATAAATATCCATCCGTAACTCAGAAGTGGCGTTTTGAATTGGTGGAACAGGTTGGCGATTAATGTGTAAATACCTAAAGCTTTGGGAATGCATAAAAGAGAAGTGTGTGGAGTTTATAAAGGGGTAAACTATGAACTGTCCACAACATCTGTAACTTGTAAACCCCTGCACAAGGGATAGTAGTGGCGCCTGTGGCGTTCTGTAGCGAAGCGGAAGAATGGAGCACGAAAGTGCGGAACCACGAATAGCCCGACCCCGTAAGGGGATGCGCCCAAAAAAAACTAAAAAAATTTTATATTATCAATTCAAATTGACTTTTTCCATCATTTTCTTAAGTTCCTTCCTGTAGCTTTCTTTTAATTCAGGGGGATTTAGAATCTGTACTGCCGAACCAAAATGGAGTGCCCAATATAAAGTTTCCTGCAGCTGATTTGATTCAAAACTTAAATAAACAGAACCGTCTTCATTCTGGTGACATTCCTGATTTTTGTGCCATGTGCGCTCCAGAATGTATGTATTAATAGATTTATCAAAAAGAAGCTCAATTTTCTGATAAGGAAATTCGTTACTCCAGATTCCAAAATTTGGATCAATATGAACTTTCTGCTGGTAATCTGGGTCAGGAGTAAATTCTGAAAGCAAAGAAATATCCTTCATTCGCGAAAGATTATAAGTTCTGTATTTATTGTGCTTATGACAGAATCCTACAGCATACCAGTCTCCTTTCTGACAGTAAATTTTGTAAGGGTCAAGTGAATGGGGAGTATGTTCAGTTCTGCTGATTGAACGATAACCAAAACTGATAGTTTTATGCTGTTTGATAGCATCAAATATTTTCGTAAAAACATCAGGTTCAATGTTTGGCAACGGGTCAGAAATAAACTGAACATCATTCAAAAGGGAAGACTGAACTTGAACCTGATTCGGCAGCATCTGAGAAATTGTGTCATAAACTTTTGTGATTGTATCTTTCAAAGGAGTGTTGTCATAACGTTCCAAAAGAGGAAGAATACCTGTAAGTGCAACAACTTCTCCTTCAGTTACAAGAACATTTTTGACGAAAAAAGTTTCATCAGTGTAATAATAACCTTTGTGATAACGATCATATTCAATTGGGGCATAAAAATCATTCTGAAGATTCTGAATGTCCCGCAAAACAGTTCGTCGTGACACTTCAAGAACTTTCATAAGTTGTGCAACACTTGGATAATTCATAGTCTGGATTGCTTTTTCCAGCTTCAAAAGTCTAATTGATTTAGAGTGATTTTCTCTCTGCTTCTTTTCTTCTGCCATAGTTTTTATTATATCACGAAATTTATGAATTTTTAGGGAAAATTTCAGTTGAAATGTTGAGTTTTTATCCTTTTTAATCAATTTCCATTAACTTTTTACACTTTATTTTTATCTTTTGGGTGGCTTTTTGCTTCGCAAAAAACAGGCTGTCCAGCATTCCGCTATCGCTCCAGCCTCCTCAGTCGCTTTGCTCCCTGCGGTGGCCGGCTTCGCCGTGCTTCCCATCCTTGCCACAGTTTAAACTTGGAAACTCGAACTTGACCTCTTCAAAAAAGTTGTAAAAAAAAATTAAAGTGCCGTTCATTGGCACTCTTGTATGTTATGATTAAAATCAAGAAGATGTGAAAAGGAGCTGGCATACGTACACTACAAGGCACACTTTGCTTTGGTTAAAGCTTTGACATGTGCGTTTATCTTCATCAGATTGTGAGGTTGCTATGAAAAAAAATGATTATTTGGATACTGCAGATTGTTATACCTATGGTTTGGATTTCAGTAGAATTAAGCTTGATTTATCAACGACACCAAAGAAAAACAAAACACACTGTAAAAGATATGTCTGCATTGATCTTGAAATGACAGAGTTTCAGGCAAATCAGCGCTTATGTGTTCCAGGAACTACTGGTGAAGTGATTCAGTTTGGAGCAGTCATGCTGGATGAAAATTACAATATGATAAGTAAATTCAGCTCTTATGTAAAACCTGTATACAGTTCAGTAACACCCAGAATTCAGGAACTTACTGGAATAACAAACAAGAATCTGGAAGGAGCAGATGATTTTATCACAGTATTCGATAAGTTCAACTACTGGCGTGGCGAGGGGGACATTACAACTTTCTGCTGGAGCAAAGCCGACCATAATCAACTTTGGTGTGAACTGGAAGCAAAAGCACGACATCGTTATGACCTTTTTGCCTGTCTTAAAGATTTTGTTGATTTACAGAAAATTTTCGGAAAACTTGTTTCTTCTGGAGTGCCAGTTTCGTTGGAATCAGCAATGAGACTTCTTCAAATGGATTACAAAGGTCAGGTTCATACGGCTTATAGCGATTCATTTAATACAGCTCGAATTCTTCATAAACTTTTCTGTACAGAAACATTAGATTTGGATTTTGATTACATCAATCCAAAAGAAAAAACCGAAAAAACAGAATGCAAATCTCCAAAGGAAAACTATAACTGCTCATTTGCAAGTTTTATGTCTCCAGAATTATTAGCACAATTTGGATGGACAGCTGAAGAAAAAACAGACGAAGACAATTATGAGGATTACGGCATTGAAGAATGTACAGAATTTCTTGAAACCTCTCCATTGGCAGAACTTGTTGATGACGAAGAAATCAACAGCCTTTGTGCAAAATACAAGATAAAAATTCAGAGCTGGCTGAAACTGGCAACTGAAGTTATGGATACACAGGAAATGATGGTAGCGTAGAGGGAGGTGAGTGAAGCATGATTTTCTTTTTTTTCCTTCTATTAATAATCGTTGTAATTGTGATTATCAGTGTAAAAAGAGGAAAGAAAAATTCTTGTGGACATTACAGAGGTTATGTTCGTGATTATGACGAGGATGATGATTTTGAAGATTATGAAACAATGGCTGCAATGGGCAAAAGAGATTTTTTTACAGATGACCCGGCAAGGAATTATGATTCATATTACGCTCAGATTGCAGACGATGCAATGATGGGAGATGAAAGTGCTATGGAAGAAATGCGCGATGAGTTTGGTGAAGGGGAGTGGTAATTTTCATCACACCCCCATTACACTTTCAATAACGCAGGTGTGCTTTTTGCTTTCGTCGTAAGTGATTCCTACAAGAAGAACTTCGCCACTGTAACCTTTAAGTGCGCCTGTGTAATTTTTTTCTTTTATCTGTTTGATTGCAGTTTCTGCTGTTTTGTCGTGCTTCAGTTCAATTACCATGGCAGGCTTGTTTTTTACGTCAGCTCTAGGAATCATCACCATGTCGACAAAACCTTTTCCGCTTGGAAGTTCGCGGATAATGTTGTAATAGGCTGGGGCGGTAAAATATGCCATTGTGATAACGCAGCTTAAAGAGTTTTCGTCGTTGTATTTTAAAATCGATGTGTAAGTTTCGTGGGCAAGTTCAATAAGTTCTGCAGCACGGTCCTGGTCTTTTCGAATTGTTGCCTTTAAAAGACTGTCACATTTTGAAATTGTCGCAGCAATGTTGTGCCATGCACCTGTTTGCAATGCAAGTTTATAAGCCATTCCAACTTCAAAATTGGGCAGAAAAGCTTCATTATTTTCAGCATCAAAAGCAAGATAACCCAGATGAATAAGTGCCGTCAAAGCTTCATCTTTTGAATTGATAATAGAAAGGTCATTTGTAAAAGTTTCCGTATCAACTTCAATTCTGCCGCCTTCAAGAACAGTCATCACATCTTCTTTAAGACCATCAAAATTCAACTGGATATAATTATTTATGGTTCCAAAAGCAGAAGTATTTTTCCAGTAGGATTCCAGACTGTGATCTGTCATCGCCTGACTTACAGAATTAGGATTGTACATGTGCTGACCGTTTATCAGATAGCCGTTGTACCATTTTTTTACAGAATCAAAATTCATGCCGTACTCTTGGCAAAGGTCTTTAACTTCATCCTCTGTAAAACCAAAATAAGGTGTAAACTGCTTGGAATTAATCATCGTATATTCGCGGAAATTATTCAAAGCAGATTCGTTGTCGATTTTTTTAATCGGGAGAATTCCTGTGATGTAAGCAAGTGCCAGAAATTTTCCAGCTTCTTCGCTTTTAAAAAGAGAATGTAAAAATTGAAGATATTTATGCACGAGTTTTTGATTATCTGCCTGATTTCGCACAACACAATCCCATTCATCGATGATGATGACAAATTTACGGTCAGTCAGTCTGTAAACATCGTTTAGAATCAAATGAAGCGGCTGAGTATAATCAATTTTTTCCTGAATTTCCTGTTCAAACTCAAAAACAAGACGTTTCAAAATTGTTTCCACAACATCTTCTTCATTAAAATCAGAAGCCGATGCCACATCAATGTGAATCACATTGTATTTGTTCAGATGAGTTTCAAAATCTTTTTCCTGAGCAATTTTGTAAGGAGCAAAGAGTTCCCGGGAATCACTTCCAAAACTGTAATAAGCATCAATCATTTTTGCAGCCTGGGATTTTCCAAAACGGCGGGCATGAGAGAGGGCGATGCAGCAGGATTCTGTATCAAGCAATTTGTTCGTTTCAGAAAGAAGCATTGTCTTATCAACATAAACCTGACTTTTTACAATTTTCTTAAAACTTTCGTTTCCCGGATTAAAATAAGCTCCCATATTTCACCTCGTTTTTTTTATTGCCGCAAAATGGCGCAAGTGCCAGTACGTTGTATCAATAATAATATAACTATATTATAACACATTCTGGATTTTTTGTTTTATATTTATAGTGTATAAACCGTGATAAAATTTGAAGGAATATTCGCCGAACATCTTATATCAAAAGGATAAATTAAATTCTTTTTCACACTGAGAAACGGCTGAGATGATATCGAAAAAGATTATCACCTTATCATTGATATAATTTCAGCTATTGATTACTTGAAATAATCTGTCTTCTGTCTACCACATGATTAACCAATAACAATTTTTAATACCCTACGTGTTGTATAAGTTCTTAATAATAATTAAGAACTTCGGAATAATTTTACTTTCAAATTATTTGGATTATTCATTTATGACATTTTTCAACAATTGAATTTTCAAGTTCATAATTATCTCATAAAATGATAATCTGTAAAAGCTCCTGCTTAACTTCTGCATAAATATAATTTTGGTGTTTTCGGACTGCACTAATATTGATTTTTCCACTACCTTAACCATTCTTCTTCAAGCAGAAACTGTTCTATTCCAATGTATTGAATTCCCTTGTCATCCTGCCAAGGTTCTATATTGTCTTTTATTACGACAAACTTTTTGAATGAATCGTTTATCCGGCAAAGAGAATTTATTTCCTGCTGTTTTTTTGCTTCATCATCAATATTAAGTGCAGACTGTATATAAAAACGTTTATCGCCCATATTTGCAACAAAATCAATTTCAAGAAAAACACGCTGACTTTTTCCATCTGCATCTTTTATATTGTGTTCAACCACACCTACATCCACATCAAAACCACGAATTTTAAGTTCATTAAAAATTACATTTTCCATTATGTGGTTTTCTTCCTGCTGACGGAAATTAAGCCTTGCATTGCGCAATCCCACATCAACAAAATAATATTTGAGAGGCGTACTTATATATTTTTTACCTTTCACGTTATAACGGATAGCACTGTCTATTAGAAAAGCGTCTTTGAAATAATCCAGATATGTACTTATTGTATTAGCAGTAATCTTCTTATGCTTTACAGTATTAAAAGTATTTGCAAGATTAAGTGGATTTGTAAGAGAACCTATAGATGATGAAATTACATTCAGTAATTCTTCTAAATCTGATGTTGCTTTTATAATTCTATGACGCTCGAGAACATCTTTGATATAAGTCCCTGTAAACAAATCTTTTAAATACTTACTTTTTTCATCTGACGTTTTCTTTGTAACAGCAAGTGGCATTCCACCATAAGTGTAGTACTCTCTCCATGCCTTTCTTTTATCTCCTGAATAAGCACTAATAAACTCACTGAATGACAACGGATAAACCCTGACTTCATCTCCCCTATCTCGGAATTCTGTAACAATATCTGAAGAAAGCATTTTTGAATTATTTCCAGTTATATAAATATCAGCATTAGGAAGTTTCATGAGACCAAGTACTGTGTCAACAAATGTAATTTTTGCATCTGTATTTGGAACATATGGATTTTGTATTTCTTCAACTTTTTGAATTTCATCAAGGAATACAAAATATTGACTTGAAGTATCAGACACTTTGGAACGTATATATTTGTCAAGTTCAATAGGATTACGATACATAGCATTTGAAGTCTCATCCAGTGCAAGCTCAATAATTTGATTCTCTTTAATTCCGTTTTTTATCAAATATTGATGGTAGATCGTAAACAGAAGATATGATTTTCCACAGCGACGGTTTCCCGTAATTATTTTTATAAGGCCATTTTCTTTCTTTGAGATTAATTTTTCTAAATAGCGAGGTCTTTCAATCATTTTTATACTCTTAGAATTTTTACGTATTTACGCATTTTTTCTTAAAGTTATTATAACAGCATATAATTGAAGCTGCAAGTTTTATTTTGAGAAATTTTGCGTATTTACGCATTTTTTCTAAATAGCATTTCCACCGCATAAAGCAATCTTCATTTCCATTGCAGGAAGAAAATAACGGAAAGTCTCCAGAAGATTACCTTCGCAATTTTATCTACAGGTATTCCAATATTCGTAACATCTTCAATTTTGTCTGTACTATTAAAATTCATAGCAACGATAAAGGCCTCTTTTGAAATCGAAAAAGGTTTCCATTCTTCTTCTGCTGGTACTGCCCTCATACATATTCGAAAATGGTAAAGAAGAAATAGATTCTTGGCTTGGCATCAGGATAAAGCTCCTTTGCCCTTGTTATCAGCAGTTCTACGTTGTACTCCTTCATATCATCAAATAAATCCCAGACAAGAATCTTTCGAGAGTATCCGTCCAGAACCGCAGAAAAGTAATAGAACTTGGCTCCGATTCTGATATACGAAAAATCAGTGTGCCACTGTTCATTCGGTTTTTCAGGCGGACTCTTGAGTACTGGTGCAGATAGAACTTACAAAAAATTTATTTTCCTTAGTGATAATGAAAGGCTTGAAATATCTCCAATTGTAAAATCAAATAAAGAATCAAGTACAACAGTAAATACTTTTTCAAAGCATGTGTCTGTTATTTCCGATTATTCAGGAAGTTATCCTATGCAGATTACAAAAAAACAGTTTGATATTTTACGAGATTATTTTTCTACAAAAGGAACAATTGAATGTGCAGCATATTCTGTAGATGGTAAGATTGTAACGTTTAAAAGTTATAATAATAAATGGCATCAAGGGGTTTTCACTGCATTGGATAATTGTGTTAAAAACGAAAATCCAAATATTACATATAACGAAATATTCACTCAAGCAATTATTCAGTAATCACTTCAAGATAAAATCCAGTCAAGTCAAGCTTGTCTGAATTTTTATTTGACATAATGTTAGCAAATATGCTAACATATAAGTATATACAGAAAAGTGACGTTCTATATAACTGCTGATGGAAAATGTCCAGTCGCAGAATTTATAGATTCACAATCATCGAAAGTTGCTCAAAAAATAGCTTGGGTTCTTAAGGCTGTTCAGGAGTTGGAAAAAATTCCAAAAACTTACTTTAAGAAAATTACAGATACGGATTTCTACGAAGTCAGGATCGAGATTAGTGGAAATATTTACAGACTTTTAGGATTCTTTCATAACGGAAATATCGTAATCCTTACAAACGGTTTTCAGAAGAAAACTCAGAAAACTCCCGCAAATGAAATAGAAATTTGCAAAGAGCGAATGAAAGACTTTTTAAGCAGAGGTACGAAAAAATGAAAAATGAAACATTTGATTTAGATGATTATATTACTCAGAGAAAAGAAAAAGATTCTGAATTTGCCGCTAAATTTGATACTGGTTATGAAGAATTCAAAATCGGAATGATGATAAAAGAAATGCGTATTGAAAATGGAATGACACAGGAACAGCTTGCAGAAAAACTTGATACAAAGAAGAGCGTCATTTCAAGAATGGAAAATCATTCTGAGGATATACGATTATCGACTTTGCAGAAAGTCGCTTCTGTATTTGGAAAACAACTTCGGGTTGCAATGTTGTAATATCGCCTAACAAGAAGTTCAAAGCCGACAAAAACTTTGTCACAAAAGTTGCTCTCTGTGGCTTTACGCCACCGCAACTTTTGCGCCAATTCTGCCGTTGGCAGAACCGTTTTTGTGGTTTAACTCATTGTTATGTGGACGCCCACACTGAGGCGCTGTTAGGAAACGAAATGAAAACAATTCAATTAAAAAATGATGATTACAAAGGCTATGTAAACAATCTTCGGCATGCTTGTCGCGGGATTATAATAAATAATGGAAATGTTTTGTTGTGTTATGAATCAAATGAAGGTAAGTACATTATTCCTGGTGGTGGACAAGAGGATAATGAATCTCTTGAACAATGTTGTGAAAGGGAACTTTTAGAAGAAACTGGGATGATTGTAAAAACAAAT
>SAMEA3663026__coassemble_370_pt1 | contig 28535 bp, 21 predicted proteins | sample SAMEA3663026__metabat2_high_PE_017 | metagenome-assembled genome bin SAMEA3663026 (sample SAMEA3663026) | pig gut metagenome | biome: pig gut; feature: pig-associated habitat; material: faeces | place: France | collected 2012
GAAATGAAAGACAAATAATCTGCTCTTTAAAAGAGCAAAAGCCAGATTTATGAGATTTTTTTCTCAAAAATCTGGCTTTTTTTTTCAGGCCTTAAAATTGGAGACCTTTTTCAGTGGCCACGTTCAAACAAACCACCTTTTTTTATTTATTTCGATTGACTAAAAAAGAATCAATAAACAATAAACGCAGCCTGCGCAGTAAAACAGTCGCTTTTTCCAGTTTCAAGAGTTTCCCGACGATTTGAACCGTAAAAGCCATTTTTAGAACAACAGGTGCAGTCTTCATGAATAAAAATGTTTTCTTTTGGAATGCCAAGTTTTTGCAGAATAAATAGATTTGCCTTTGCAAGAGAAAGACGATAAAGTTTTTTTTCTGTGCAGGATTGAGAGAATTTCCAATCAACGTGAACGTTTTGTTCCAGTGGTTTTAAACATTCAGTTCCAAAATTATCAGAAAAATATTTTGCACGAACAGAATCAACAATGTAACAGCACTCATGAATATGAGGTCCAATTGCAACACAAAAATTTTGTGGCTGGGTATTATAATTTTTGTGTGCAAGTTCTAATGCTTCCTTTATAATTCCAGTTCCTTTCCATCCAGAATGAACAATTCCGAAAACATGAGTAATCGGGTCAAAAAAATAAATGGGTACACAATCAGCAACAGTAACGGTAGGAATAAGATTTCTATTCAAAGTAATTATTCCATCTCCCACAAATCCTTTTGTATCATCAGAATTTTTGACATCATAGACGATTTTTGTATGATTCAATTCCACTGGAACAAAAGTTTTTCCATCAAACAGTTGAGATATTTCTGTAAGCTTAGTTTGTCTCAAAATGTTTTCTTCATTCCAACGAAAACGCATAGAACCACAAGAAAGCACAGTCAGTCCACAAACAGGAGCATCTTTATTATCTAAGGTTATTCCATTTCTTATAAACGGAAAGGTGATAAAATCACTACTCATTTGTAGCCGCCTCGTCTATAGATTCTAACTCCAAAAGATAATAAATAGCTCTATTTAATCCTTTTGAAGTCTGCTTTAGTTTATCTTTCCATGCAATATTTTGATGACCTTTTATAGTGTTTATATTCTGAAGTGAAAAATGTATACCATCTGGATTTGATTCAAAAAATCCCCGAAAAACTGCTTCAATCAATCTTCCACCTTTAATAAAATCCGTTGCAATTGATTTTATTTCTTTTTCGATTGTACTAATCATAGAATCTATTTTATTTTGCACCTGAAAAGAATGAATATGCTGATTTTTAATTTCATTGAACAGAATTCCAATTTCGCCTTTTGAAGAAAGTCTATCCAGAAGATTAAGCATGTTTTTATTTGCATCCATAAAAAGATTAAAACCTTCTGAATATTCTGTTTTATTCTGAGAACGTTCAAAAACACCTTCAGTAATAACTTCTGTCAAAATTGAATCATACTCATCAAATTTTTCGTTTACAAACCAGGACAAAAAACCAGCAGTTAATTCATAAGTGAATGGAATTCTGCTCCACAAAGATTCCCACGGTCTTTCACTACAGTATGGAAAATCAGCCAGATTAAAATCTGAGAGAAGTGACATGGAAAGAACATTCTTTTTGCGCTCACGAACCCAATCAGACCATCTCAATTCTATAATCTTGCGCCATTGACTTTGAAAAACAGGATACCAGTTTTCCACCCCATTAATATTTCCAGCAATCCAGTCAAAATTATCATTAATAATTTTTCCGATTCGTGAAATGGGAATAGAAGAAATAAAAACCTGAATGCGGCTAAAATTTTGATTTGCAACTCTCAAAAACTCTTTTACTGCATTTTCCATATCTTTACTGGAAACATTTTTGGATAAACCTTTTCGCTGCGAAAAAAGAAAAATCGTTTCAAGCAGTTCATTTGACACTGTCTGGACATTTGTGAAAACTGCTGCAAATTTATCATAATCAAGCAATGCATTTTTGTAAGGACAGGTATACGAACTCCCTGTGATGTTAGTAAACTGTGAAAGAAAATGAACGAAAGGCAGTTCTGAAAATTCATTTAACCAGTTAATAGAAATTAATGATTCATATAAAACTGATTTTTTGGCCCGTCCCATCTGTTCAAGCAAATCATCAAGCCTGCGGATAAGATTTTTTTTCACTTCAAGAGTTGGTTCAACATCAAAACCTAGAGAAAAAGGATCTGCATTTGCATTTATCTCAGTTACCAGTTCTGGAATTACAAATGAACTGAGAAATACATAAAATTCTCCAGGATTCTCTTTGATATTTTGAAAATATGGTTTAAAAAAATCTGCAGCTTCTTTTAAATCCTTCAAACGATTATAAAAAATTGAATCTATTATCTTAATCTTATGATTAATCAGTCCAGGATGATTTTTATTAACTCTTCTTGCCAGCGCACTGATTATATCATCATTGTAAATGGATTCTGCATTTTTTTTGCGAAAAAGACTTCGAAACCACAGAATCAGACGATAAAAAAAAGATTCCTGTGCATATTTTGTCCGGAGTGTAATGTTCGCTGATGAATCGGCAGGTTCGTTTTCCACAAGCTCTACAGTTGGAGAAAGATTTTTATTTATGCTATAAAGCATTTCAGCTCTATCTTCTGAACTTAAGCCGGCAACAAGCCTGTCAAAAGCATCTTTTTTTAAATTTTCGCTCATATATTACAGCAATTTCTCCAATTTTTTAATTCTTTTCAGTTTTGTACAATTTTCATTATAATTTGAAAGGGATTTGAAGTCAAAAAAAAGGTGAAAAAAAATAGCTCCTACGGGAGTCGAACCCGTCTTTCGACCTTGAGAGGGTCACGAACTAAACCGATATTCGAAGGAGCCATAAAAAAAGCTGAACCATTTACTGATTCAGCTTGAGTTCCCCAAGGAGGATTCGAACCCCCACAGTCAGAACCAGAATCTGAAGTGCTACCATTACACAATCGGGGAATAAGTGAGTATTATAATAATATATTTTACTCACCTTGTCAATAACTAAATTATATTTTTTTAATTATTTTGCTTTTTTTGCAGTAGTTTTTTTAGCTGTTTTAGGAGCAGGCTTTTTTGAAACCTTGTCTTCTTTTGGAACAGTTGTATCAACTACAGAATTATCATCGTTTGCAAGTTCTGAACGAACATATCGGTCAGCTTTCCAGTCATTAATCCAGCGGTTGCCGTCAAGACAGTATCTGAACTGATAAGAAGCGTTTGTATCAAGCATTTTTTTAAGAGAAAAAGAACCATCAGGATTTTTTTTCATAGGGAGAGAAGTTTCATCCCAACTGTTGAATTCTCCAACCAAGTATACTTTTTCAGCACCTGCAGCTGCTTCTGGATTTACAGTGAAAACTACAGTACATGTTTTTCCATCTTTTGAAAAGGTTTTCTTCAATGACATTTTTTACCTCCGGTAGCCTAAAAAAAGAAAAAGGCTAAACATAAAATCAATACTGTTAATAGTAATAATATATCGATTAAAAATCAAGTATAAAATTAAAATTTATATAGGGGAATTCTCTTACTATAATACTATTTTAAATATTTCTTAACTATCAAAATACAAATTCAAAAAAAAATTCTTAATTGTCACGAATCACATGACAATTAAGAGGCTGCATTGTTTTTATATTTTTTGACTGATTTATAAATTCATAATCTGAAAAAATTGATAAAAAATCAGAAAATTTCTTTTGCTCTAGAATTTCTTCAAAATTATCAGAAACAGAAAGATCATAATAGTCTTTTACTTTATGCCAAACCAGAACACGTCCTGTTATAATGTCTAATCTTATATCTCCGGCATAGTTTACAACACCTTCTTTTACAGTAAATGCATATGGATTAAAATATTCAGAATTGTTACCAACCTTTATGATTCCATACATTCCTTTTTTCGCTTTTAACATTACTGATTGTATTGGTGATTCTGTATTTTCTACAGTGTAAACAGAAAAAGAACCGGGAGCCTTTTTTATTTGTAAGTCAGAATTTAAAATCAAAGGTTCCTGATTATTGACGTTATTACCATTTGAGTAATAAAATTCGTCTATAGTTCTGCCTGCCGTAGGATTAAGAATTCTTAGTAGAATAAACCCTTCGTCTTTTCCTAACACAACAGGAGAATCCTTTTTTTCAGTTTTTACACTTTCAATAGTTGTTGCACAAGATATAAAAAAACTGGAAATAATAATAGTAAATAAAAGATATTCAATCTTTTTCATAATTTTCCTCTATTAAAGTTAATAATATACTGATTGAATCAGGAATTCAACTTTTTACAGACTTTTTCACAGACATCCCATTAACTTTTTTTTATTCTGAAGTATTATCCGCCATTTTTTGTAAAATTCTATCAGCAAGCCTGATTACAAAATTTGACTTGAAGACTGTTCTGTCGGCAAGCAGAGGGATTTCAAGCAGTTTATATTCATCCAAATAAAACTTGATGTTTCCGCAAGTGTCGCCTGCATTTACACTGCCAAATAGATTTTCAATATTAAGATAAACTTTGACATTCTGAAGGTTTTCTTCCATACTTTCGCCACAAACGTATGGCACTGTCAGTGTTTTGTCTGTATAGGCTGGTATCAGATTGATGCCTTTTTCTTTTGCTCCAAAAACACGTGCAAAATAAGGGTGACTGTACATTTCTAATGAAAAATCAGCGAATGAAGAAAAAGCCCATTCCATAAGTTCTGTTCCATCGTGAATCCGACCTTTCTGCCCTTCTGATGATGATTTTCCAGGTCCTTCCATAGTAATGCTTAAAAATCTGTTTCCATTTCTGACTGCTGTAAGCGAAAGATTATAGCCACTTTCATCTATATAACCAGTTTTTAATCCATCTACACCCACAAGTTTTCCAAGAAGTGGATTTGTATTTTTTTGGGTAATCGGCATAGTAATGTGTTCTGGAAGACCTTGTGAAAAATTCTGTGCCTGAATTACATCTCCTTGTGCGAGATTATGTTTTTTTGGATATGTAAAATCTAAAACTGAATGAAATCTTTGTATAGAATCTGGATGATTTTGAATATAAATCTTGCAAAAAGCTGCCATCTCACGTGCTGTTGTTGAATTTTTCTCGCTGTAACCAGAACTTTCCACAAAATGAGTATTTTTAAGCCCAAGATTTTCTGCAACTTGATTCATGCGCCCCACAAATTCTTCCATGCTGCCACAAGTTGCAAATGCCAGTGCATAAGCTGCATCATTTCCTGAACAAATGGATAATCCCAAAAGTAATTCTTCGAGTGTGACATTCTGATCTTTTCCCAAAAACATCAAAGAAGAATGAGGAGGCATATTGCACGCCCAAGTTTCTGGAGGCAGAGGAATTTTCTGATCATAAGAAAGTCTGCCAGCTGCAATTTCTTCTTCGACAACAAACATAGCAAAAAGTTTGGTCATGCTTGCGGGCGGAATAATTTTATCAGCATTTTTTTCGTAAAGAATATTTCCATTTGAAGTGTCAATGAGAATGGCAGAATTTGCCCAAATTTCAAGTTCTGGTTTGGAAATATTATATGGAAGATTTTTTAAAATCTGATAATTTTGCGGATAATTTTCCATCAGAAAAGATTCAAGCTGCAGGATTTGATTCTGAGTCAATGCAGAAGCAGATGTATTTTTTTTGAAACTGAAAGCACGTACTGCAACAATCATAAAAAAACTTAAAATCACAAATACTACAACTGCAATTGTAATTTTTGTGATTTTTTTGAGACTTATTTTTTGATTTGTTTTCTGATTGTCTTGAAATTCTGTTTCATTGAATTGCGGATTGATAATTTTCATAATTTAAACCATACCATTTTTTTTGAAACTTAGCAAATGAGTCTGAAAATGAATTATTATGGAAGTATTTCAGGTGTGTCCCTATTTTTAAAAGGGGGACACTCCTTGCTTTTGATTAAATTCTTCACGAGTTTTAGCGAAGCGTTAAGAAACTCTAGGCACGTGCAAACTGAATCTACATTGAAGAGTGATTTTTTTGCACATGCCATGGACAGACCTGCCGTTTCGTTTCGCGAAAAAATAAAAAAACGGAAGAAACTTCATTGAAATTCTATGCATAAATCGATATAATAGAGTGCAAATTTTATATTATTATAGTAATGCATCCATGTGCTGCCGCTATCGCGGATATTATAAGGAGTTGAAAAAAAATACTTCCGTGTATTTTTTTTCACTTGTTTGCGATGCAAACATATTCAGCACATCCATGTGCTGCCGCTATCGCGGATATTATAAGGAGGAATTATGAATATTTTTCGTGGAGCTTTTACAGCTTTAATTACGCCTATGAAATCTGACGGTCAAATTGACTATGAAGGCTTTAGAAAAAATGTCAAACATCAGCTTTCTGAAGGTATTGACGGTTTAGTTCCTCTTGGCACCACTGCTGAAACTCCAACTTTGGATGAAAAACCTGGCAGTGAAGAAGATAAGCTTATTGAAATTGTTTTTGAAGAAGTTCGGGCATTTGAAAAATCTACTGGCAGAAAAATTCCTGTAATTCTGGGAGCTGGTTCAAATAACACTAAAGATGCCGTAGCTTATTGTGAACGTGCAAAAAAAGCTGGTGCTGACGCTGCTCTTGTTGTAACTCCTTACTACAACAAACCTTCAAAAGAAGGTATTTTCCAGCATTTTGCAGCTGTTTCAAAAGTTGGCATTCCAATTATTGTTTACAATATTGCTGGCCGTACTGGTTTGAATATTCCAACTGATTTGCTTGCACGCATTGCAGAACTTCCAAATATTGCTGGTGTTAAAGAAGCAAGCGGAAGTGTTTCTCAGATGATGGAAGTGATTGGTCAGATTAAAAACAAAAAACCTGATTTTGCTGTTTTATCTGGTGATGATAGTTTGACTTTGCCTTTGATTGCATGTGGTGGTGATGGTGTAATTTCTGTTGCTTCAAATATGATTCCAGCTCTGATGCATGAATTGACTGAATCTGCTTTGAATCAGGATTTTATTAAAGCACGTGAAATTAATTACAGACTTGCACCATTCTTTAAAGCTGAATTCTGCGACGGAAATCCTACTTCTATAAAATATGCTATGAATGTAAAAGGAATGCCTGCTGGTTCTGTAAGACTTCCTTTGGTAGAAGTAACTGATTGTGCGAAAGTAATTATAGAAAAAGCAATTAAAGACTGCAATCTTTAAACTGAACTGGGCGTTGCGGGCCGTTTTGGTGTGCAATTTTGCCCGCTGGAAGGGGTGGCGAAAGACCGAAGGGCTGGAGCCAGGGGAAGGCTTTCCCCTCCTTTATTTTTTTTATCTGGAGGATTATATGAATAAAATAAAAGTTGGTGTTTTGGGTGCTACTGGTATGGTTGGTCAGCGCTATATTAAATTGCTGGAAAATCATCCGTGGTTTGAAGTTTCTTATGTTGCTGCAAGTCCTCGTTCGGCTGGGCAACTTTATAAGGATGCTGTGAAAAACCGCTGGCTTATTGGTGCAGAAATTCCTGCTGGTGTTGCTGATTTGATGGTTGAAGATGCAAATCTTGCTGAAAAAGCTTTGGAAAAATGTCAATTTGTTTTCAGTGCGTTGGAATTGCCTAAAAAAGAGGATATTAAAAATCTTGAAGCTGCATATGCAGCAGAGGGAATTCCTGTTGTTTCTAATGCTTCGGCAAACCGCTGGACTGATGATGTTCCTATGCTTGTACCTGAAATTAACTTTGCTCATCTTGATGTGATTGCTGAGCAGAAAAAGCATCACGGTTGGGATAAAGGTTTTATTGCTGTTAAGCCTAACTGTTCGCTTCAGACTTACATGATGCCGCTTCATGCTTTGATTCAGGCTGGTTATCCTGTAAAACGTATGATTGTTACAACATTGCAGGCTACTAGTGGTGCTGGATATCCTGGTGTTCCTTCTTTTGATATGATTGATAATATTGTGCCTTTTATTGGCGGTGAAGAAGAAAAGACTGAAAAAGAATGTCTGAAGATTTTGGGAACTGTACAGGATGGAAAAATTGTAAATGCGACTGGTCCTGTTGTTTCTTCTACTTGTACTCGTGTGCCTGTTGTTGATGGTCACACTGCCTGTGTTTCTTTGGAATTTGATTTGCCGGATGATAAGAAACCTAGTCTTGAAGAAATTGAAAGGGTTTGGACTGAATATACTTCTGTTCCTCAGGAACTTGATCTTCCAAGTGCTCCTGAACATCCTATTGTTGTGCGCCATGAAGATAACCGTCCTCAGCCACGCCGAGATCGTGAAACTGAAAAAGGTATGGCTTGCGTGATTGGTCGTCTTCGTCCATGTAATGTTTTTGATGTAAAATTTGTTGCTTTAAGTCATAACACAAAACGTGGTGCCGCTCTTGGCGGAATTTTGAATGCTGAACTTTTGAAAGCCAAAGGATTTTTTGATAATCTGTAATTTTTAATGTTTTGCAATTATTGATAATCTGCAATTTTTGACACAGGAGCTTTTCTTTGCTGAGTTTTGCAAAAGCCCCTGTGTCATTTTTTTTAATTATTTTGTATTTTTTTTACTTTTTTGCCACAATCACCATTATTCTGGCGTTTTCGTTGTATGGGATGAGGGTGAAATCTCCGTATGCATCTGCCTGTGAAAATCCACATTCTTCAATCTTTTTGCATAATTCGGGTGCTGAATATAACCTTTGAACAAATACATGGTCATACACTGGAACTGCACTTCCTTCTTTTATCTGTTTTTCAGATGTTTCAAGAGGATAAAGTGTCCATTGGGAGCGTAATCCTTGCCATGAATTGATTGCACTGAAATGTGTTGCTACTTTGTACCCTGCTCTTTCGAATATCTCGCCTGGTGTAAAATATAGTGCTGCAGTTTCGCGGCTCACACATTCCAGAATAAATGTTCCGCCTTCTTTCAGCGAGCTGGCAATGTTTTTTATTATCTGCATGTCTTCCATTTCTGTGTCGCAATATCCGAATGATGTGTAAAGATTTACTGCACAGTCAAACTTTTTGGGGGAAACAAATGCGCGGAGGTCTGCATTTATAAAATCTATCTGTACGCCTTCTGCTTTTGCACTTTCGCGTGCGGCATCCAGTTCACTTTTGATAATATCAACGCCTGTTACTTCAAGGTCAAGTGCGGCAAGTTCTACTGATATTCGCCCAAGTCCGCAGCCTGCATCTAGTACACTGCTTCCTTTTTTCAGATTTGCAATTTTTTTTACGTACTGTGCAACTGCTGGTGCTTCTTGCCAGTGTGCATCATCAAACATAATGGGTGCAAAGTTTATCCAGAAATTTTCATTTTCAAACCATTGTGACATTTTTCACCACCAGTTTTCTGTAAAATCAGACTTTCAGATTTACGTAAGTTTTTCCAGCTCCGCCATCTTCTGCAGGTGCAAATTCAAAAGATTCTACTATGGAACTGTGCGACAGATAATTTTGAACTGCCTGCTGCAGGATTCCATCTCCTTTTCCGTGGATAACACTAAAATGCAGAAAATTATTCAAAAGGCATAAATCTATTTGACGTTCCAAAGCACGAATTGCTTCTTCCTGTCTCATTCCCAGAAGTCTGAGTTCAAAAGCAGGGCGCGGAATATCTTTTTCTATGATGATATTTCCATTGACTTCACGTGAATTCAAATCGATTGAAAACTGCGGTGTCAAAACTCTTTCCTGTTTGTCGCAAAGAACAAGGTCTTTCTGCTTCATTGTCATTTTCACGCTTCCAAACTGAACCTGCCACACACCTTTTCGAATTTCTTCAAGCAAAACGCCTTCACTTTGTGAAGAACCAGCTTTGACGTAAGCTCCAGGTTCGAACGTTTTTGGTCTATTTTCAAAATTTTCTGTTCGAGCCAAACTGCCTGTTTTTTTTGCAGAAAAATTTAAATTCTGTTCATCATTTTTTGGAAGGATGGAAACTGTAGCATATTTTAATGCTTCTGCATTGCTCATTTTTCGCTTTGTTTTTTTTGTACTTGTGTGATGATTTTTTGATGCAATCTGCTGTGAAAAATTCTGTTCGTCTTTCACAAGTTTTTCTTCTTCTGCTTCGATTTTTTGTTCCAGTCGTTCTGTATTTTTTGTCAAATCATTTATGAATTGTTTTACACCGAGTGTTTTTTCCCTTGTGACCTCGCCTTCTTTTAATGTCCGCACAAGATTTTCAAGCTGCCGTCTGCTGTAAATCAAAAAATCGTTGAGTTCCTGCTGCTTTCCTTTTTTTAAATCATTTTCCTTTCTGCGGAGTTCAAGTTCCTTTTGTTTCAGTTTTTCAAATTTTTCCTTATTTTCTGCAGTAAGCTTTTCATTCTGTCTTTGAATTTTATTTAATTCAATATGTTTTTTATTTAATCCGCGAATCAAGGCTGAAACATCGGCCTGTTCTGTAGCTATGTAATTTTGCGCTGCCTTACAAATCTCTGCAGGAAGACCACTTTTTTTTGCAATATCAAGTGCATGACTTTCGCCTGGCACTCCCATCAAAAGATGATAATTTGGTGATAAAGTATTTTGATTAAACTCAACTGAAGCATTTATGCATGATTCATTTGTGTACCCATAATTTTTGAGAATTCCCTGATGCGTGGTAACGAGGACAAAACTTTTCTTTTCGATAAGTTTATCCAAAACTGCCATGGCAATTGCGGTTCCTTCCTGAGGATCTGTTCCGCTGCCAAGTTCGTCCAGCAGAATTAACGTTTTGTCTGTGGCTGCATTCACCGCTTGAGCGATGTTTTTCATATGGCCGCTGAAAGTTGAAAGGCTTTGGTCAAGCGACTGGTCATCACCAATATCCGCAAAAACATTTGAAAAAACTGGAAGACAAGTTCCTTCATCAGCTGGAATTGGAAAACCACTTTGATTCAGCATGGAAAGAAGTGCAAAAGTTTTTAACGAAACGGTTTTTCCACCGGTATTCGGACCTGTGATTATCAAAACTTTTTTTCCTTCCATAAATCTTATGTCTATTGGAACAGCTTTTTCTCCCAAAAGCGGATGACGTGCCTTTATGAGCATTGGCGGTTCATTTATTGCATTTTGTGCATAACAGCAATTGTGTTCACTACCCCATCTTTGTGCCGCCTGAGTTGTATCCAAAAGACACATCACAGGAAGTGCATCTCTGAAAGAAGGAATGGAAGGCTGCAAACTTTGCGTTAATTCTGTGAGAATTTTTTTGATGACTGCTTGAAGTTCAAATTCCTTTTGCAATAGTTCATTTGAACACAAAACAGCTTCCTGTGGTTCTACAAAAACTGTCTGAGCAGTCTGACTCACTTCATGAATTATTCCTGGAACACGATTTTGAAGACTTGCTTTCACTGCAAGAACCTGTCGGCCATTTCTGAGAACTGGCACTTGACTTTCCAAAACTCCCTGAAATTTGGAATTGGAAGTAAAGCTCTGCATGATTGTCCTGATTCTGGAATTTAAACTTGCAATCTGCTTTCTGATATTGACGATTTCGGGAAGTTCTTTCATCTGTCCGTCTGGTGAAATTACACGGAAAATCTTTTTTTCGGCATCCTGTAGATCTGGAATCTGCTGAATCTGTTCTGGTAAAAGAGTAAGTTCAAGTTCAACTTTATGATTTCCGATTGCTTTTTTTACACTGTTTACGCTTAAAATGAACTGAGCAAGATTTTTGACCTGTTCAAGCGAAAGCGATGCTCCATTCATTTTGATTACAGGAAGAAGACTTTTGACGTTTTCCCATCCAGAAAGAGGATTAGAATGAATTTTTGAAAAATATTTTTCCCATTCGCGGCTGAGATTTTTATTTTTGTCAATCTCGTCTGCATTTTTAAAAGGTTCCCGTTCCAGAATAATTTTTTTTCCTTCCTGAGAAACACAATATTCCGCAATTTCATCACGGATTCTATAATAATCAATTTGAGTTAATGTTTTTTTGTTCATAATTTTCCTAAGAAATTAAGTTTCTTCAAAAGGTGCGGTTTTCAGTTGTTTTTCAGCTGATTTCAACTGTTTGATTTTCTGTCAATCGCACCATGAGCCGGTTCTGATTTCATCTGAAATTCTTTTCCAGCTGTCATAACGCTGTTCGGTAATTTTCTGTTCTTCCAAAGCCTGAATAATTGCACAACCTGGTTCAGTGTCGTGTCTGCAATTCATACCGAACTTACATTTTCCAATAAAAGGTTCAAATTCACGAAAATAAAGTGCAAGTTCATCTGTCTGAATATCATCAAGAACAAAACGACGGATTCCAGGAGTATCGATGATGTTTGCTTTCAATCCCTGCACGCCTTCGGTGAGAGTTTCATTCAAAGTTAGATGAATTAAAGTACCTTTTGTTGTGGTGTGACTTCCCCTTCCATATTTTTTGGAAAGACTTCCTGTTTTCAAAACGCAGGAATTATCCATCACATTGATAAGGCTTGATTTTCCAACACCAGACTGCCCTACAAATGCCGAAAGGTGATTTTCCAGAAGTGAAGCAAACTCCTGCATGCCTTCGCCAGTTTTTGCAGAAATCCTCAAAACTTTATAACCTAAATCTTCCCAGATGTTAAGTCTTGTTTCAATCTCTTCATATTCCTGAGTAAAACCCTCTGTCTGCAAATTTTGTGCCAAATCCCATTTATTGCACACAACAACTGGTGTAATGCCTTGATGTTCAGCCTGAGCCAACGCCCTGTCAATAAATCTTGGTCTGAACGGAGGTTCGCAAGGTGTTGTTACCAGAATCAAATAATCAAGATTGCTTGCCAGAAGCTGGGGACAGCGACCTTTTACATTCCATCGCAAAAAAGTATTTTTTCGTTCCTGTAAAGAAATGATTTGTCCTTTTTCATCATTGAGAGAATCAATTTCGATTTCTACAAAATCACCAGGTGCCAGAGGATTGTAAAATTCTTTATCAGATTTTAATACTTTACCTTTTATCGTACAAAAACGTGTTTTTTCATCATCACATTCAACAGTAAAAAGATTGTTAGTTCCTGCAATAATTAATCCATTCATAAAGAAATTTTTTATTTTTCCTCCAAAAACAAAAAGAAAAAACGAAAAAGGATTTTCTAAATCTTAAAACAGAAAATCACCTTACATTTTTTCAAGATAAGGCACAAGCACAAGATTCATGGCATTTTTTATCACAACGAGAGTACAGTTTGCCAGATAAAGTCGTGCACCTGCAAGCGTTTGATTTTCAGCATTCAAAATTGAACAATTCTGATAGAATTTGCTGAAAAGTTTTGCGGTATCATAAAGATAAACTGCCACACAACTAGGATCAAGATTTTCAGCTGCACGTTTTACAACAGAAGGGAAATCACCAAGCTGTTTAATCAAAGCCCATTCATCTTCTCCAGTGAGTAATGCCACAGCTTCATCACCGCCATCAATTTTAATGCCAGATTCATCTGCTTTTGCAAGGATTGAATTGATTCTAGCTCCCATGTACTGAAGATAAGGTCCGGTATTTCCATTGAAACTCAAACTTTCTTCAGGATTGAAAAGCATATCTTTGATTGGTGTTGCCTGCAATAAATAATAATGCAAAGCTCCAAGTGCAACTTTTTCTGCAACTTCATCAGCATTTCCAACCTGTTCATCACGTCCACGTTCTTTAATTGCAGAAAGTGCATCAGCATGCAAAGAATCAAGCAGGTCATCAGCATCAACAATAGTACCTTCACGGCTTTTCATGCGTCCACTAGGAAGATTCACAAGACCATAGCTCAAATGATAAAGATTTTCTGTCCAATCAAAACCAAGTTTTTTCAAAATGTGAAACAAAATCTTAAAATGATAATTCTGTTCGCTTGCAACAACGTAAACAAGCTGATTAAAATCCCAATCATCATGACGGCTAATTGCAGTTCCAATATCCTGAGTGATGTAAACCGATGTTCCATCTTTTCGAAGAAGAACTTTTTCATGAGCATCTTCATCTTTTCCTTTACCGACAACATCAGTTACATCAATGCGCACAGAACCATCATCAGCTTTAAAGAAAATGCCTTTCTCAAGACCTTTGAGAATTTCATCTTTTCCTTTAAGATAAGTTTCACTTTCCATATAAAGCTTGTCAAAACTGACATTCGTTCTATCGTAAGTTTCTTTTACACCGTCTAAAGTCCATTTATTCATTTTTTCCCAAAGGGCGCGAACTTCTGGATTTCCTTTTTCCCATTCCACAAGCATATCTTCTGCCATTTGTGCAGCTTCCGGATGAGCTGTTTCAGGTTTATTTTTTTCACCTTTGAGATATCGGTCAAACTCAACGTAACATTGACCAACAAAATGGTCACCTTTTATGCCAAGAGATTCAGGTGTGTCGCCATTTTTTTCATGAAACCATTTGTAAGCAAGCATTGATTTACAAATATGAACACCACGATTATTGATAAGGTCAACTTTAAATACATCAGCTCCTGCCATTTTCAAAATGCGGCTCACAGATTCTCCCAGAGCATCATTTCGCAAATGACCAAGATGAAGCGGCTTATTTGTATTTGGTGAAGAAAATTCCACCATTACACGTCGTCCTGCCAAAGGTTTTGTTCCGTCCGACAAATATGAACCATAACTATCTTTTTGTTCACAAATTGCCTTTAAAATGTCAGAAGCAGCACCACTTTTATCAAGTTTGATGTTCACATAAGGTCCCACAGCAAGCACTTCGCCAAGCGGACAATCTTTGATAAAATCTACAACACCGGCTGCAATTTGAACAGGCGGCATTTTAAAAACTTTAGAAAAAACAAACATTGGCGACCCCAAATCTCCCATTTCAGGATTCGGAGCATTCTGCACCACAATTTTTTCAAACAACGATTCTATTTCGCCAGTAATTCCTATATTTTTTGCTTTACAAAATTCTTTTACACCATTACAAACAATATTTTTAAACTCAACTTTTGCATCAGCCATAATAAAACTCCAAATTGCCGTTTTTTGGTATCTTCGTGAATAAAATACGTCGAGCAAGGCACGCTAACGCTTAAATCCTCAACTTCGTCGTCTTTTCAGTTCTGAAATAAACCTTAAATCAGAAAAAAGATTTCAAACATTTTCACCCTGATGAGTGATTTTTTTAGTATTTTATTTTATCAGTTTTTTGAATATAAAACAAGATATGAAAAAAATTAGCAGTGTATCATAAATGTGATACATTAAAGTATGAAAAAAGAAGATTGAGTAATTTACAAAGGCAAGTTTTTTTCAGATTGAGTGGTATTATACAGAGAAAGGAGAAAGCCAGCCTTTTGATTATTTTAACACAACTGATTTCGCCCAGCAGCGAAAGTTTTTGATGTTATGTCAAAGACTTGGTGATTTTGGAAAAATTATGGATAAGACAAAGTTTCGTTCAGAAGGAGGCAGGAAAATGACAACATTTGAAAAATTCTTTGCAGAACATCCAGAACAGAAAGAACTTTATGATAAGGAATACAGCGATTTTCTTCTTTCTGAATTCATGCTCGAACAGATGGAAGCACAGCATATTTCTGTACGTGAGCTTGCAAAACGTGCAGATGTTTCTCCAACTGTAATTCAAAAGCTCCGCTCTAAAGATTCTCAGAAAGTTAACCTTTCAACTTTTATATCTGTTCTCAAATCTCTTGGTTATCAGATCAAACTGGAAAAGATTCCTGTTTTCAACTAGAACTGGAACTTTACTCCTCGTATAATCAAGTAATTGAATTATCTTAATCATTTTGGGACAGTGAAATCACGGTTCAGCTGTACTTTCATCCAAGAAAGCCCCACCGGATCAAACTCCAAATCAAAAAACTACACTTGTCCTAAATCCAAGTAATGCAAGGATTTAAAACAAAAAAGGACTCCTGATTCCAGAAGTCCTTATGTGAGCTACACTGGATTCGAACCAGTGACCCACGCCTTAAAAGGGCGTTGCTCTACCTACTGAGCTAGTAGCCCGTTGCACTCTTGTTTGCTGAATGCTTAATTAATATACAATTTAAACAAAAAAGTGTCAATAGCATTTTTATCTTTTTTTAAATTTTTTTTAAATATTTTTGATTTTTTTTCCCAGATAAATCATTATTATTTTCCAATATTTCTATAAAACTCCTAAAAAGGTGGTTTGCACATTATGTTCATTTTTTTTCCAGTTGTGGGATGAAAAAAATCTATTTGACTTGCATGGAGCATAAGTCGTTCACCAGTTTCACATTTTCCGTAAAGGCTATCCCCTAAAATCGGCAGATTTAATCCTTTTTCAAAACTTGCAGCAAGACGAAGCTGATGAGTGCGCCCTGTTTTAGGACAAAACTCAATTCGCGTTACTGTTTTTTCTGCTCCTGTCACTGGATTTTTCCATTTTTCAACACCTTTTTTTTTCCAGTCAGTAATTCCCGTTTTTCCGTTTATTTCATCATAAATCTGATGAGGTCTGTTTTCCAAATCAATGCGGAATTTCAGTTCAATATGACCTTCTGGTTTCCCATGCAAAACTCCATCCAAAAGTGCCGTATATTTTTTATGAACAAGATTATTTGCAAACTGCATTTCCAGATTTTTATGACTTTCCCTGTTCAATGCAAGAATCAAAATTCCACTTGTTTCCATATCAAGCCGATGAACTGCAGGTTGATTTACTGTTTCATAAAAAAGCGATTTTACTCTTGCTTCTGCACAGTCTTTTTTATCTGGGGTACGACCTGGAACAGAAAGCAATCCTGACTGTTTATTAATCACAACAATATCACTATCACGATACAGAATTTCAAGTCCCAAAATTGTCGGTAAAATGTATCCACAACGCTGATCACAAGGAGGATAGGAAATTCCGTTTTTTTTGCTTTTTGTATCATTGCCAAAATAAATTTCATCCATACTCACTGGAATCAAATCGTGTTCAAATGCATAAGACAAAAGTTTTGGTGCACAGCAATCTCCAGTTCCAGTAGGAGGAAGTTTTTCATCATGATTTTGGATTATCTGATTTAGTTTAATTTTTTTACCATCAAAACAACAGAATTCATAGAGAGAAAAAACCTTGCGCAAAGATTCATCTGTTAGTTCAGTTCTTTTTTGCACAAGATAATTTATATGATTTAATAAAGCTTCATCATTTGGAAAATCTTTGTTTTTGGATTTTTCTTCGTTAATAATATTTGTAAGGCGGTGAATTTCAGCATCATTTTGAGAAAGAGCATTTTCTATTTGATATGGAAGAACAATTGGATTAACAAAAATAAAATTCTTCAGTTCCGATTCCAAAATTTTGCTGTTTCCGCTTACAGTATATAAAATTTTCCTTTTTTGATTTTTTTTATCACAGGCAACAAGACAGCCAAGCATTATTCCCTGCCCTTTTCTTTCTTCGCTTTCTTTTGAAATCTGCTTGAGCACAACAGTACCGTCTTTTATCTGACTGATAAGTTTGAGACAATATTGATGTGCTAATTCAGTTGGAAAAGGCGGAAACATCCAAAAATTATACCGAAATCAAAAAAAATGATTCATTACAAATTTCTTGTTTCTACAGAACCATCTTCTTTTGCAATGAAAACAATCGGTTTATTTTTAGAAAAGAGACCATTTTCTAGAACACCAACAATCGAATTGATTTTCATTTCCATCTGAGGAACATCAATCGGTTCTTTCCATGTGCAATCAAGAATCTGATTTCCATTATCTGTGATGACTGGACCAGCCTTTCTAACACCTTCGCGCAATACACAGGTAGCACCAAGTTCATTCAAAGCTTTTGTTACAGGAACACGTGCATCTGCAATTATTTCAACTGGAACAGGAAATTTTGTTCCAATATTTTCTACTGACTTTGAAGAATCTGCAATCACAACGAAAATTTTTGAATTATATTCTACAATTTTTTCACGGACATGGGCTGCACCGCCGCCTTTTATGCAGTTACATTCAAGGTCCACTTCATCAGCTCCGTCTATTGCCAAATCAAGTTGACCGCCGATGATTTTATCATTCATTGAATATACAGGAATGCCGTAATCCTGACAGGCATTCTGGGTTTGAAAACTTGTTACAACAGCTTTTACATCTTTTAGATTGCCGTTTTGGATGTGATATGCAAGTCTTTTTACAGCCGGCATAGCAGTTGAACCAGTTCCCAGTCCAATTTTCATTCCGCTGAAAATCAATCCTTTTGAAATCAAAGTGTCAATTGCAGTATTTGCAACTAAAACTTTCTGTTCATTTTGTGAAAGTTCCATTTATAAATCCTCCAGTTTTCCTGTTTATCATAATTAAATCTTTTTGTATTCGCAGCCTGTAAACAATTTAAACTGTTCATAAGCGTGGATTTCAAACATTTTGCTTCCATTACAGCAACGGCAGCCGGCTAGTGAAGCACGTTTCATAATCGCTGTGATTGGCATTGCAAAGTTAAAATCAAAAAGCAATTCATTTCCTCTAAAACTATAAAAATCAATCGGATCATTTTCATAATAATCTGAAGTTTCTTCTACCTTTTCATGTACTGTTGTTTGAACTATCAGAGTTGAATATTCATCAAGTTTTTCAATACAGTGAGCATCAAGCTGACAAAAATCGCAGCCATAACGTTCCGCAATAAACTGAGCTTTTTCGACCGATTTACCAAACACACAAACTTTGGCTCCAAGCTGTTTTAAAACATAAGCCGCCATATTCGCATTTGCCGTATCACCAATCACAGAAACTTTTTTTCTCTTCAGATTCTGACCACCCATAAACTCTATGATAGCTTTTTTAAAACCAATATATTCCGAATTATAACCAATCCATTTATTGTTTTTATTGATAATAGTATCGCAAACACCCATCTGCAAAACCTCTGGAGAATGTTCACTCAAATAAAACATTACAGCCTCTTTATATGGGTCTGCAACCGTTAATCCTCTAAATCCCATATATTCACAAAATTCCAATCCCTGCGATAAAGATTTTGTTCGCACTGGAATGTATACATTATCAAGGGAAAGCTGTCTGTAACCGACATTCTGCACAACTGTACTGAAAATTTTTGTCAGCGGCCAGCCGATTATCCCGAAAAGTTTTGTATTTTTTGTGATAGATTTAAAATTATATAAATCGTTAAGTGTAAGAGGATCAATGTGACCAATTCCTGTTGTGTTAGCCAGCATTTCTTCAGGAGAAACATAAGTTAAAAAAGAATTTGCAAAAGTGGAAAGTACTCTGGAAGGAAAGCCTTCAACTCCCATTGCACAAAAAATATGATCAAATTTAGCCATTGCTTCACCTTCTTTGAACATATTTAAAACATCACTGATTGAATGAGGCATAAATGCAATTTTTGGAATTTCATAGCCTGTTTTCAGCATATTTTTACAATGCTCTCGCAAATTCAAAACAGGTTCAGTCATATTATGATAACTTCTGATGATTTTTACACCAAAGGCCATTGCTGCATCCTGGATACTCGGGATATGATAATCTTCTTCAAAATCTACATAAGCAAAATTTTTAGATTTATCAGGATTTGCAAAAGCAAGTGCTCTTCCAAAAAGTGAAGTGCGCGAAAATTCACCACCGCTGAAAAGACCTCCATCCACATCTCTTCTGATTGTCAAAAGACACGGTAGATTAATAAGTGATGGAAAGCGTTTGACATAAAGCTGTTCATCCTCTGTCAGATGGTCAACCCGAAGTTCCACCATATCAATCTGTTTTTCATATTTTTTGACTAGTTTTTTATCTTCTTCCAAAGTTTTTCCAGTCAAAGTCATGCAAATCAAAGGTCTATTCATGTCAATCACCAAAAGAGGAATTAATTATCAGTATACAGTCTGTCTTGAAGCAACTTTTTCTACAACATAAAGCACAAGCTCTGTACCCTTAGGAACAGCATAAGGAATTGTAACATTTCCACCAGGATGAGAGAAACTCAAAATTGTATAAGAATTTCCTTCTTCCGGCACGGCTTCTAGTTTCATAGGAACAGGATATGGATAATCAGCAAGTTTTGCTTCAAAAATTCCATAAACATTGTCGTTTACAGGCTTATCAGGCATTGCCATTTCAATTTCAACACGTGAATAATTTGGAACAAACTCAGAATCAAAAGTCTGCTGCGATACAACTGTACCTATTTTTTCATCATCGAGTGCTATGTGGCTTTTTATATCAAACACAACTTTACTTCTTGTAATTGTCTGAAGCAAATCGTTTACAGACTGTCCCACAACTTTTGGAGGACGAGTATTTTCATAATTTGGACCGCGACTTACCACAAGTTCCACAGTAACTGGTTCAGAAATACTAGTTCCTGCAGGAGGGTCTTGTTCAAGAATTGTACCGGCATCAGTCAAATCTGGTTTATATTTAGGATTTCCAAGCACAATCAAAGGTTTTGTCTGACCTGCAAATAAAGTTTGAAGTTTAAGCTGAAGTTCATTAATATTCATTCCAACATAATCATCCACTTTATCAACAACAACACCCCGGCTCACTACAAGCGAAACACGGCTATAACCTTTTACGATTGCCCCGGCCTTCGGAGATTGTTCCAAAATAGCACCTTCATCACCAGGAACATCTGAATATCTGAGATTGATTTTTGGATAAAGCTCCTTTGCCTGCATTTCCAAAAGTGCATCTTCAAGTTGCTTTCCTACAACATTTGGAACAAGAACTTTTTCAGGACCTTCCACATTCTTAAAAAATACGAGAATAGCCACAAGGAACATTATCAAAAAAGCTGAAACACAAGTTATAATCAACATCCAGATATTTGACTGCACTTTTTCATAACCTTCAGAAAAACTTATGCGAAATTGATGAGTTTTTTTCTCTTTGATTTTTTTTGCCTTGTTTTTTGTTTTTTTATCTTTTTTTTCAGAATTTTCCATTTGAATATCATTGTTCTCTACAATGTTTTCAGTTTTTTCTGTAACTCTCTCATTTTCTTCTATATTAATATCTTCATTATTAATCTCTTCATTTTCATTGATATTCTCGTCACTCATAAAAACTCCAATTTTTTATAATTTTGGGTAAAAAAAACTCTATTTGTTTTCAGAGAACCCCATTACAAAACTGCATTTAGTTATTTTAACACAGTACCAATAAAATCTCTAGCACCATTTAAAAAATCTTGAAAATTCATCGCCTTTTTGCCCTGCCGCTGCAAAGTTTTTACAACAAGCGCCTGAGACCCAGCTTTCACGAAAATTCCAAGCCCTTTTTTAAATGACATAACTTTTCCGTTTTCAGAATTCTCAAAAACTGTTTTATTTTCATTAGAAAGTGCGAAAAATTCTTCATTAGAAATATTTGCAGCCTGCAGAATTCTCAGCGGCATTTGATTTTCAAGGCACCAAGTTCCCGGTTCTGGATAGTAAGCACGAACTTTTGCTTCAATTTTCTGTGCATTTTCATCCCAATCTATTTTTCCGTCTTCTTTTGAAATCATCGACGTATAAGAAGGTTCTCCCGACTGTGCAGTTCCAGCAGGCAATGTGTATGTTTTTTCGGCAGAAGAAGCCATTTCTTTCAAAAGTTCACATAAAAGTTCAGCTCCGATTTCTGCACAATTATTTAAAAGACTTTCACCTGTTTCAGTTTTATCAAGAATTATTTCGCGTTGTTTTAAAATATCACCTTCATCCATTTTTAAACTTAAAGTCTGAACTGTTACCGCAGTTTTATCATCAGAATTCAAGATGGCAGCTGGAACTGGAGTACATCCACGGTATTTTGGAAGCAATGACGGATGAACATTCACTCCACCAGCAGGAAAAAGCGATAAAAATTTAGGGCCAAAAATATGTCCGTATGCAAAACTTACCAAAAGGTCCGCACCTAACGGCAGAATGTTGTTTCTGCAATCTTCATCAAGATGTTCAGGAGTAAAAAGAGGAATACCTTTTTCCAATGCAAACGCAGCAACGCTTGTGGGAATAAGTTCTTTATGTCGGCCTTTTGCTGAAGGAGGATTTGAAAGCACACCGGCAATTTCAAAACCACATTCTTTTTGTTTATCATAAAGAATGTTCAATGTGATTTGTGATGCCTGCGGGCTTCCTGCATATAAAATTTTCATACTCATTTTCCAGAATTCTTTTTTTCCTTTGCCGCTAATTTTGCTGCAATTTTAGCCTGTTTTGCAGCTTTTTCTTTTGCTTTTTGCGCAGCACGTTCAGCGCGTTTTTTAAACTGATTTTCAGTTTTTTCTGCAAAATTTTTATCACCACGGTCAATATACAGAATGCCATCAAGATGGTCATATTCATGCTGAATAATTCTAGCTAGAAGTCCATCTGCTTCGAGTGTAAACGGACGGCCTTTTTCATTATAAGCTTGAACAGTTACCTGCAAAGGACGCACAATTGTTTCATAAACCTGAGGAATGCTTAAACAGCCTTCATCATATTCACCAACTTCAGTCGAAGTTTTTATAATCTGCGGATTGATAAAAACACGGCGCACGTCATCATCTGCAATAACTACAAAAAGACGCAACGATTTTCCGATTTGAGGAGCAGCCAGCCCAACACCGTCTTTTTCTATCATAGTTTCGAACATATCTTCTACAAGCGCACGAATTTCATCATTTATTTCAGCAACCGGCTCAGCTTTTTTTCTTAAAATATCTTCACCAAGTCTTGTAACTTCTAAAATCATTTTTTATCCTCCGTAATAACAGCAGCGCATAAATGAACTGCCGGCCAAAATTATTTTTCTATTCTGATTCTTGCTGCCCTTGCATGACCTGCAAGTCCTTCTGCATCACCCAAAGAACCAGCAGCAGCCGCACTTCTGTAAATTCCAGCAGAATCTTTTTTTGCACGCAAAGTTGTCACAGTTTTTAAGAACATTCTGACACTCAACCCGCCTGTATATTTTGCAGTTCCTGAAGTCGGTAACGTATGATTCAAACCTGCAGCATAATCACCCAGAACTTCAGCTGAATAGTGACCGATGAAAAGAGAACCGTAATTATGCACTTTTTCTTCTATAAATTTTAGCAACTGTTCATCTTCGAACGCAAGTTCCAGATGTTCAGGAGCGCGTTTATTTGCAACTTCAATTGCCTGTTCAAGACTATCAACAAGAATTATTTTTCCACAATTATCAATGCTTTGACGTGCAGTAGATTTTGTTGTCAAAGTTTCAAGCTGCTTTTCAATTTCATTACTCACTTTGTTTGCAAAATCTATAGATGCAGTAACTAAAATAGGTTGAGCCACAACATCGTGTTCTGCCTGTGCAAGTAAATCAGCAGCAACCCACGCAGGATTTGCACTTTCGTCGGCAATAACAAGCACTTCAGTCGGACCTGCAAGCATATCAATTCCCACAGTACCAAAAACTTCTTTTTTAGCCGCATTTACATATTTATTTCCAGGACCAACAATTACATCAACTTTTGGAATAGACTCAGTTCCATAAGCCATAGCGCCAATCGCTTGAGAACCACCAACAGCATAAAGATGATTAACACCGCAAATATAAGCAGCCGCCATAATTCCTTCATCAGCATAAGGTTTTCCGCCCACAAAAGCATTACCGGGAATTCCGCTTCCATTTTTTCCAGCAGCAACTTTATCATCAGGGTGAACTCTCGGCGGAGTACAGATGATAACATTGTTTACGCCGGCAGCAACAGCAGGAGTTACAGTCATGATAACAGTTGAAACCAAAGGAAAACGACCAGCAGGAACATAACAGCCAGCATTTTCAACAGGAATAGTTTTTTGCCCCGTAAAAATTCCAGGAGCAATTTCCTGTTCAAAATCCACAAAAGATTCACGCTGTAATTTTGCAAATTTCAAAGCCAAATCATGAGAGTAAACAATAGCATCATACACATCGCGTTTTTCAATCTTTAATTTTTCAGCTGCAGCTTTCAACTCACAAGCAGGAACTTCAAAAACAGCAGGAACAGAAACATCAAATTTCTGTCCATAAATACGCAAAGCAGTATCACCTTTTTTCTGCACTTCTTCCAGAACAGATTTTACAACTTCATTTGAATCACCAAAATTTCTTCCATTAAAAAAATCAGGTTCAAGTTCAGCATATTTTTGAATCTTAATCATTTTTTACCCCCACAGAATAAAAGACTTTGATTTTGCACTCTACAGTCATAACAAAATGCAAAATATTTTTTTTATCTATTTTTCTTTGTGCCTTCTGTCAAGTTCATCATAAACATCTTTCCAGGAAACACCTTCTTTATACATAAGCACGTTTACAAAATAAATCAAATCTGCAGCTTCCCAAATAACTTCATCTTTACCATCAGCTTCGCACAATTCTTCAGCTTCTTCTTCCACTTTTTCGCGCACACGTTTTGCATCAAGTGTTGCAGTATAACTTCCAGGTTTAGGATTTGCAAAACGGTCAGCAATCACATTATAAAGACGCCCCATACTAGATTTTTCATCAACAGCAGAAGAAAAACAAGTCCAACTGCCAGTATGACAAGCAGGACCGGTAGGTAAAACAGTCGCCAAAACACAATCTCTGTCGCAATCGGCACGCATTTTCACAACCTGCAAAACATTTCCGCTTGTATCGCCTTTTGTCCAAAGTTCATTGCGCGAGCGACTCCAAAAAGTCAAACGACCACAATCAAAAGATTTTCGCACAGCCTCAGCATTTGCAAAGCCCTGCATCAAAACTTCGCCATTTACACTTTGCGCAATCACAGGAATTAACGGAGATTTTTCAAAATCAAGACATTCTACAAAAGCTTCTTTCAAATCAACCTTGCCAGTGTACAAAGCCATACCAAGCTGAACATCACAATGAAGCTTTTCAAGTTCTTTAATCTCCTGAACACTCGAAACACCGCCAGCTACAACAACACGACATTTAACCGCTTCACGCAAAGCACGCACGTAATCCATATTAGTACCCTGCATACAGCCTTCTTTTTCAACACAGGTAAATAAAAGTTCCGAACAGAATTTTTCAGCCTGTTTTGCACCTTCTACAAGCGGAATATCCACCGTTTCAGTCCAACCTTTTACAGCAATCTTACCGTTAATAGCATCCACAGAAATAATAATGCGGTCTTTTCCAATTGCAGCGACAAGTTCTGTCAAAAATTCTTCATTCAAAACACTCTCGCCGGCCACAGGATTTGCCTTCCAAGCCGCAGAACCAATAATAACCTTTTCTGCTCCCAAACTGATAAGTTCCTTAGCACGTTTTACAGAACGAATTCCTCCCCCAGTGCGCACATTTCCACGATGAAGAAGCGATTTTAAAAGATGAGTATTTACAGTATTGCCCTTTGCATCAATATTTCCCAAAGCGGCATCCAAATCAATAACTGCGACTTCACCAAACATATCAAACCGAGCAATCAAAGCATCAGCATCATCGCGCTGGAGAACCAATTCCTTACCGTTCTTAAGTTGAACGACGTGTCCATTTTTCAAATCAATAGAAGAAATTACCATAACGTTATTTTACCAAATTTTCAAACTTTATACAAATGCGAAAATTTTTGATTTTTTCAGCAAAATTCAGTCAGTCAGTCGCCTTTCACAGCTCGCTAACCGCTCGGTTGCAAATGCTGTCACGTGCAAAAGTGACACCACCTGAAAACTGAAATTCAAGATAAAAAACAAGGTCGTACCCCATTTAAACAAAAATAAAATCGGCACGTGACATCATTTGCAACTCACGCTTCGCGTGCCTGTTCAAGCCTCGGTACGCTGTTTATCTTAAAACCCTGCACCATACACACCAGACTGGCGAACTTACATTATTTTAAGTTTAAAAAAAAGAAGACTGCCGTAAAAGGAGGAAAAAACGGCAGCCTTCAATAAATAGGAGGAGTATTTTTGAAAACGAACTAGTTTTACTTTGTTGTTTACACTAAAATAACCACCACCACAGAAAAAGGTTACAAAAAAAAGAGCTTTTTTTTTAATTTTTTTTGTTTTTAAAAATTAAATTTTACATTAAAACCCAGTGGAGAAACAGAAGACTGCACCTTTTTTTTCTGGAATACTGCATAATAATTCTGCGTATGCATAAACGGAACCAAAAATCCACAAGTCGTACCAATCAAAGCACCAACAAGAACATCAGTAAAATAGTGATTTCCACTTGCCATTCTTAAAGCTCCTGTCAAAGCAGCAATTCCAAAAGAAATGCCTGTCACAGCATATTTCCACGAAGATTCAGGATAATACTGGCAAAAAACATAACTCAAAAAAGCAGCTCCTGCAAATGCCATAGTTGAATGTCCCGACGGAAAAGAACAGTTCCAGTCACCTTCATCTACTTTATCCTGAGGATAACTATCAAAATACATATAAGGGCGCGGCCTGTAAACTACATTTTTTATCCATTCTTTTGTACCCTGTGCCAAAAGTAAAGTTTCGGCAAACATTGTTCCAATTGTAAACCATTGAGAATTTGGCGTGCATAATAAAACAAGCGGAGATGCCATCGAAAGAACCATAGTTCCAGTTCCAACAATGTGCAAAGTTTTACTATAAGGTTTCATAAAAAGCTGATCAAAAACATTCACATCTGCTTTGTTGTAACTGCCTTCAGAAAAATTATTTTCTTTTGCATGAAAAACATCACTGTACAAAAAAGCAGAACCAGCAAGACCACCGCTTACTCCAAGAATAATTCCATCATTCAAAGGATTTAATTTAAAAGGCGGATTATCAGAAAAATCATCAGCAAAAAGATTAAAACCAAAACACAGGCAAAACAACGCAATCACAGACGATTGAACTTTTCTTTTCATAAAATCTCCAGTACTTTTTAGAATTATTTTAAAGTTACCTTTTTATTTTTTGAATCCATCATAATTTGAAGGAATTCATTTTTTGGAACAGGTTTTGAATAATAATATCCCTGTAAATAATCACAGCCCATTTGTATCAAAGCTTCAACATGTTCTTTTTTCTCAACACCTTCAGCAAGAACAATTAAATCCATATCTTTAATCATTTTGACAGTAGCTGTCAGAGCTTTTTTTGCTTTTGGATCTGAAAATGCCGCCCAAACGATATATTTATCAATTTTTATCATCTTAAATGGCAGATTCAACATGTAATTCATATTTGAATAGCCAGAACCATAATCATCAAGAGAAAGTTCAAAACCGGCATCTGCAAGCGCCCTCATGTTTTTTAATAAAATTTCTGGAGTATGAGCCGCAGAAGTTTCTGTAATTTCCAGATTAATAATTGAAGTTGGAATTTTGTAGACACTTTGAATTGCGAGAATCTGATTTGCAAGAATTTCCTGCATACACTGAGCTACAGACAGATTTATATCAATTTTTGTAATTCCATATTCTTCAGGATTAATCAACGAAAGCATTTTGCAAACTTCTTCGAAAACAAATTCTCCAATGCGCAGAATTGTTCCTGTTTTTTCTGCGATAGGAATAAAATCTTCTGGAGAAATAAAAGAACCATCTTCATCTTGCAGGCGAATCAAAGCTTCCGCACCAATTATCTTCTGCTCTTTTACAGAAAAAATTGGCTGATAATAAACTTCAAATCTGTTTTCTACAATTCCGTTTCTCAAATAATGTTCAATGTAGACAGTTCTGTGTTTTACTTCCAAATCAATTTCTTCAGCATAAATTACATTTTTTTTGTAACGTTCATCATCTTTTATCAGATTTACAAAATCAAACAAATCGCTGGAACTTTTTGCATATTCAGGACACTCAATCACGCAAAATCTTGAAAAAAGTTTTAATTCCACATTATTCCACGTCCATGAAAAATCAAAACGCTTTTGCAGCTTCATCAAAGTTTTTTGAATTTTTTCTTCAGAAGGATTTTTTATCAAAATGAAAAAACATTCAGAGTTTATATTAAAGACATTCTGATATGAAAATTCCTGTTTAAGAAAATCAGCAACAAGACGCAGAAATTTATTTACCTGAGTCAAACCGATTGTATTTGCAATAAAAAAAGTATCGTCAAGAATCAAAGAAACGCAGGCAAAATTATTTTTTCGTTTGAAAAGTCTTGTCGTTATCTGATCAAAAGCAAACTGATTGAAACAGTCTGTAATGCCATCAATTACATCTTCCTGACGCTGAATACAAAGATAAAATACCAGCGAAACGAGTGCAATTGCAAAGTTTTGTACAAAAAGTCCGTAAAAACAAAGTTGCAAAACTACAGAAGCAACAACTAAGATTATATAAAAAGAAAGAAGATATTTTGTAGTCTTAGAAACTTCTTTTCTGTGGATAATTAAAATCAAGAAAGTAATCACAAGATAGAAAGCAGAAATTACATAAGGAATTAAAAACCATATATTGTGATTTCTAACATATCCCACCCCTTTTACAATAGAAAATCCCATTGGATGGACAGAATTCAACACAGGTGCCAGCCAAATAATCAAAAGGCAGCAGGCATAAGGTACAATCAAAAACATCTGTAAAAACCTGTATTTTTTGTAAGAATATTTTTTCTTTAAATCAATAAGTGAAAAACAATAAACAGCATATAAAACAGAAAATGAATTCATTCCGGAAAAATAAGTACATTCAATTAACCAGCGAATCCAGATGGGAACTTTATCTACCAGATATAAATCACAATAGGAAGAAG